>CESM01036850.1_pt1 | contig 35400 bp, 20 predicted proteins | sample 361421 | NCBI WGS metagenome assembly CESM01 (sample SAMEA2622219, study PRJEB7988) | marine metagenome | isolation source: saline water (ENVO:00002010), including | reverse complement strand
GAACATGTTGCAGGTTCCGCACTGTTTACTAGTAGTCAAAGTAGTACTGGAACAGGATCAGCAGCAGATCCATTTATTGTTGCTAGTGATCAAATAGCTAATGCTAGTGTATTTACGGTTGCAGATATTACAGATCAAAAATATATGGTTATTCGAGCAGATTGTGGAGTTAATGACCAGAGTGGTCAAGATGATAATGCATTTTTTAACTTTGTAAAAGGTGGTAGTATTGTAGATACTGTCACTGCTCCGCAGTCGGCAGTGACTTACTTTTACAGTTGTATTGCAAGCGTGAACGATGTTTATGGATTCTCAACAACTGACAATCCTGGAGATATGGACATAACTAGTTGTCGAGCATTTATAGTGACAGCTGCTTCAAGTTTTACTATTACAAAAATCAGTGATGGTAGTAATGGAACTGGTTGGGCTAAGTTGCAAATCCCTAGAGCTGATACATTCCCTACAGCAATTGGGAATCATGGAGTTATGTTAAAGATTTCTGGCAATGTAGTTAGAGGAGGTAGTAATAGAGCTTTTACAGGAGCAAAATGTGTTATAACGACTATTAGTTCCGGAGTGACTGATCCAACCCCTAGACAAAAGTATAATACTGTTACGCGAAATACTACTACTGCAGGTAATGGTAGTGCTCATGGAACAGAAACCGTTGCCGGTAATAGTGTTCCAATCAGTTTCAAAGCTAGTAACGTTGGTAGTGATAGTTTTATAGAGTTTAGAAATAATAATGCTTATGCTATGAACAATCTTACTGTAACTGTAGAAGCATTAACAGATGAATTTGAAGAATGTTCAGTTAGTAGTAACTCTTTAACAATGTCTACTGGTACATGGGGAGATGATGACTAATGGATGATAGGTCTTTATCTGTTAAACCATTAAGAGGTAATAAGGGCTGTCGTCGTGCGGATATTCCAGATTTCTTGGCAGAAAATAGAAACATAACAGGTGGTTTTGAATATGGTCCTGGAGATCAACAACAATGGCACACTAATTGGAGTATGCCTGGAGCAAGATGTTATCTTGTTTGGTCTGAAGATGGCAATAGTGGTATGAGGTTTATAAGAGATGGTGAGATTGTAACATCTAAAGATGTAGTAGGATGGCAATATAGAATATTTAATGTTCCTCAACCTCATTGCGTATTCGCAGACTGTAAAAGATTTAGTTATGGATGGTATTTAGAAGAAACAGATAATGAAATTATTTTTCCTATAGGACTTGAAAATGCTGAAGCTGTATTACAATTTGCCTAATGGTAAAAGTTTTGCTCATGTTAGCAGAAGTTGTACAAGCACACTTGCTGCACATGCCTTAATTAATTTTTATCCTGATTTGCAAGAACAATGGAAAAATGATGGAGGATCACCTCAAAAGTATATGCCAGAAATTTGGGCTAATAGATTAGCTCCTCACTGTTTAGTTATGGTAAGAGATCCTATAGAAAGACTTACTAGTTTAATATCTAGAAACGGATATCATTATGATATAGTGGAAGCTGTTTTATCAGCTTGTCATAGACGAGCAGAAATACCTAGAGATATATCTAGAGAATTAACGATACTAACGTTTCATCATATAGCACCCCTATCATGGATAGCAGATAATGATTCTCAATTTTGTCTGTTTCCAGATGTAAAAAAGGCTTGTGAAATTTTAGAGATGGAATACTATCCAGAAATACAACAAAATATTTTAAAAAATCCAAGAGTAGATGATTTAGCAGTAGATAGATTTTATAATTATCTACAAGACAGTATAGGTATTTACGAGGCTTTAAAGGAGAAGTAATATGCCACATGTAGTAGCTGAACCATGTTTTGCTTGTAAGTATACAGACTGCGTTGTAGTTTGTCCTGTTGAATGTTTTTATGAAGGACAGCAGATGGTCTATATTCATCCAGATGAGTGTATCGATTGTGAAGCATGTGTTCCAGAATGTCCGGTAGAAGCTATTTTTAGTGAACAGGATTTACCAGAAGAATGGAAACCTTTTGCAGAGTTAAATCGTGAAATGGCACCACAAATGCCTGTTATTACAGACAAAAAGGATCCTTTATGTTAGTTGATAAAATAGATCCTATACAAATTATTAATAATTTAAATACTGAGGCCTTTATGGATTGGGGTGAGGATTTTTCTTTTGATGATTTATTTAAAAAACCAGACTTACATAATGAGAGATATAAAGCTGCTTTTGTTAAAAGATATAAACCATATAAAAATAATAACATAGCAAGAGAATTATTTGGAGATAGAGTAACTAATTTTATAGTATATCCTCCATATGGTGGTATGAGTTGGCATACAAATGGCCCTAAAAAGTCTAAAAGAATGTATATAAGTTGGTCAGAAGATGGTAATAGTGGGATGAGTTGGTATGACACAGAAAAAGACGAGCTAATAGTAGATCAAGATGATCAAGGTTGGAATGTTAGATTTTTTGATATACCAACTTGGCATTGTGTTTGGAGTAAATGTTATAGACTTGCCATAGGATATAATGTAATGCGTGAGGTGTAATAAGTAACTATGAAAAGTATAATATTACAAACAAACGATACAGCGATTACTGCTACAGATCAGCTAGGGCAGATACAGTTTGCTGCTTCTTCTGAATCTGATGGAAGTGCAGCGACAGACGTATCTGCTAAGATAGAGGCCGTTGCTGAAGCTACTTTCGCTGCCGCTTCTCATTCAACAGCAATTGCTTTTTCTACTGCAACCACCGATGCTAATGCACCATCTGAAAAAGTTAGAATTAGTAATGATGGTTCTTTAGGTATTGGTACAACCAGTTCTTCGTATAAAGTACATATAAATGGAGATGTAGGTCTTACAAACGAAGGTTTCTATGCCTCTCCTACTGGAGTTATGTTGGGTGTTGACGGTTTTTTATATAATGATGGTCAAACAACATTATCTCATGGAAGATTTGGTACTGATGGGGATGCTCAAAATAGCACTTACATTCTAAGAGGTACTACAACTAATGCTACTTTTACCACAATTCAAAATAATGGAGCCCATGTTAAATTAGCTTCTAATAGAAGTATGATGTTTACTGCTCATATAATAGGAAGAAGAACAGATTCAATTACTGGTTCTACAAATGATAATGCAGCTTATATTTTAAAGGGATCTATATTTAATGATGGATATGGTGCTGCTATAGTAGGTAGTGTGACAAAGACTGTTATAGCTGAAACTGATAGCAATTGGGACGTCCAAGCTACTATTACTGGTGGAGGAGCTGGTCAAACAGACCAAATTAATATACAGTGTAAGGGTGCTAGCTCTAAAACTGTAAATTGGGTAATTAAATTAGAATTATTAGAGGTTGGAGGAAATGTCACTGGATATACAGAAGCCAATATATTAGAAAATGTCAGTCCTACAATTATACCATAAAGGAGAAAGAATGAGTTTACCAATTTTGCCAGCATCGTCACCATCCTCTATACCTGCGAAAGTATATGATAGAATATGGATAGAGGATATTAATATAAACGGTGCAGATCCAAATGGAGAAATTTCTGGAGCAGTTAAACTACGAAAATACGGTATGTTTGATGGGATTGCAGAATTAGATCCTAATTACGAAAAATGGATCACAATACCTAATATGTTAGAAGTATCAGCTACAGATACCGATTTAGCTACAGCTATGACTTCTTTGGTAAGTTATATTACTAAATTGGGTCAAGCAGAAGATATTATATCGTCTTAGGTGTATAAAACGAATAGAATTCTATATTTGCAAATATTACTTAAAATGGGCCAAAATTATGTCATGGAATGTAGAAATGCCTTTGATTGTAAGGTCATGGATCAATGACCTTTCTGATACACCTACTTATAGCGATGAAAGAGTTCAGCAATTAATCGTTGTAGCAGCTCAATACGTTATTAAAGAAGTAGATTTGAAAGTTGATTATACTATTAATATTGTCAATCCAGATATTAGTCCTGATCCTGTATTAGCACAGGAAAAAGACTTAGATTTTATAGGTTTGACATCTCTTAAAGCTTCTTGTATGTTTGATCAAAGTTCTTTGAGAACTAGAGCAGCCTCGGATGGCATTAGAGCAGCTTTAGGGCCTGCTCAACTAGCCGTAGGAGGTGGTACGAGGGGTTTTGAAGTGATTTTAAACCAAGGCCCGTGTGCGCTTTATGAGAAGCTGAAAGAAGAACATCAAATCGGTAATGTTCAAGCTATTCATGCTATTCTTGGACCTTTTGTTGGTAATGAATTTGACCCCAGATATTTGCAAGACGGTTCAGATAGGTCAAGATATTTTTATTCATGATATCAACGTGAGGAATAATTATGGCAGCAGCAGATTATAGCTTTACTATAGAAAAAGGTACAGCTTTCGTAATTTCTTTTGAATATAAAGACGACAATAATAATGCAATTAATTTAACTAATTGGTGTGCTAGATTAAGATGGAAAGACAATAATGATGCTATTACAACATTTAATAGTAATCATACAGGTAATGACTATGAGTTTGTAATAGAACCCTTAACTGGTCAGATAACCTTAAAGATACCAGCTTCTGTAACAGCTGCCTATAGTTTCACAAATGCATCTTATGATTTAGAATTACAAGAACCTAACGACCTATATAGTGGTGGAGGTAAAAAAGTATTTAGAATTTTACAAGGAACTATTACAACCATAGAACGTAATGTTTCTGATACTGATGCTTTTAATTGTAATTTTGATTCTCAAGATGATTGTGAAACCTGTTAATGACACAAATAACTGTTAATGAAAATTTTCAGCCGAATAAATATTTATTAGTATCTAGAATAGATGAGAGTCAAGATATACAGACTACTCGTATTCTAATTACTGATGATAATAGTAACAAAATTAAAGTTGTAACTATAGAACAAGGACCTCAAGGGGATAAAGGTGAGACAGGTCCTCAAGGTCAACCAGGTCAAGATGCTCCTACTTTTGATGTATTACCTTTAAGTAGTGGAGGCACAAATAATACCACATATTCTAGTGGTAATATTATCTTTTTTGATGGAGAAAAATTAGCTACAACCAATCACACTGTACAAGATATTTTAGATACAGCGGGCACCAGCAATAGTGTTACAGGTGTTTTAGCCGGTTCAGGTTTACGCAAGATAGATTCTAATAATACTGTCACATTAGATACACTTTTGGGTGAAGGATTATTGATTGGTGCTAATAATGAAATTGCTGTAGATAATACAATAGCAAGAACAAGCGAACTTGATTTAGGTACTATTCAAGGACAAGTTCCGATCAGCAAGGGTGGAACAAATAATAATTTCTTTACACAAAATCGTTTAGTATATTTTGATGGAAATAAAATTAAATCGTATCCTATTGCTACAGGTAATTTCTTACTAAGTGGAGTATCTGTTAATGTAGTAGCTGGTTCTGGTTTAGTTGGTGGAGGAGCACTAGAACTACCCAATGGTACCGTAGCTATTAACATACCTTCTTCTGCAGATATTATTGTAGAAGACGATCTTATTAAATTAAGTACAACTGGCACAGCAGGTACTTATTCTAAAGTTATTACAGATGATAAAGGTAGAGTAGTAAGTGGCACAACTCTTACTGCTAGTGATGTCATAAATATTTTAGGATATACTCCTTATCATCAAGGAAATGATGGACCCGGTTCCAATTTAGATGCAGACTTATTAGACGGACAACACGGATCTTATTATTTAGATGCTGTCAATCTAACGGGTTTATTAAATACAAATGTTCTACCTTCTGCTGTAGTTCCTGGTACGTATACAAAAATAGGAGTAGACGCAAACGGATTAGTGTCTGGCGTATTATATGCAGATCAAGCTGATATTATATCTTCTTTAGGATATACTCCTGTTCCTGATACTGGTACAAAAATTATAAATGGTACAACAACTTTGGCTGGTGATGTTTATCTTAATGGTGAAACTACTATTTACGATCATTTACCACTACTAGCTACAAATAATAGTCAAATATTACCTGATCAACCAAGAGGAATAAGCTTTGTTTACGGAGGTCTATTTTCTAATAAAACCGGTATTGTAGCATACTATCCTGCCAGTGATGAATTGAAACTCGTTACGAATGTATTCGCTTCTGGAGCAGATACAGAGAATGGAGATGAGGATGATCTTAATGGTGGTGATGCTAATTCAGTTTACGTCGTATCTAATTTAGACGGAGATGCTTCTACAGTTTTACTTAGACATATCGCTGATACACTCTATGTTAAGACTAAAGGAGATGAAGAAATTGGTGGACAAAAATTGTTCACAGATACCGTTACTTTTGATAAACAAATTTATATTAATGATCCAGTTGGTAACACTCAAGCTCCTTTTAACGTAAGTAGTAATACTAATTTAGTAACTAATTTAAATGTTGATTTATTAGATGGTGAACATGGTTCTTATTATACAAATGCAGCTAATGCAACTGGTCAATTCACTTACACAAAAGTGACTTTTGATCATATACAAGGTACCAATACATATATACCAAAATTTAATGATGACGTAAATGATCCAGCTAGTAAGATTGATAATTCTGTTATTTATCAAAATAATCTAGGCGATATTATCATAGATGATAATCAAAATTTAATTATTGGCTCTGGTACTACAACTAATGCTGTATCATCTATTAGTATAGGTCAAAAAAATCTTATAGACGGTAATAATAATTTAATAGCGGGTACTGATAATGCTATCACAGGAAGTAATTCTATTGCTTTAAATAGTAATTCAAAAGTTGAGGCTGATAATTCTGTGGCATTAGGAGATTATGGATATGCTAATGTTGCTAATCAAATAGCTTTTGGTGCTTTTAATTTTAATGACCCAACAACTCAAGCTAGATTAGAACATGCTCAACATAGTCAAATCACTATGTATTTAAAAGGAGTAGAAGCAGGAAACAGCTGGAGATCATTAACGCCTAATGTTACTATACCTAATAATAAAACTTTTGCATACAACTTAGAATTATTAATTACTAGAGCTTTTGGTACAGGTGTAGCTCAATATGAATTTATGAGTGGTATATTTAAAAATGCTACCTTTAGAAGTTCTAATAATTTTACACAAATAGTTAATCTCACAACTCATCCACAAGAAGCCAAAAAAAGAGAACTATTTAATAATTCTCAAATTAAAAATCACTATCATACCTTTAGTCATACCAATGGAGATAGACAACAACAAGATATTAGAGTTACCCATCTTCCTATACAAAACAATAATGTCTCTATCCAAAATGCAGAAGATTATTACTTATATACAAAAGAAAATATAGATATTAGTGGTTCATATTATAAAACCAATCAGGGTAATTTAATCTTAGATGTTAATGAACCTCAACACTCTGGTAATTTTATAATGGACGGGAGTACTAATAAGGGTATTAAAATTAGATCCCGTAATCATGGTGTTCAAGCAGGTGCTAATGTTGATTTGAGATTTAAGCATGAGACTGCACAAGATTTAATTGATAAGTCATATAATGTATATTCTGTAGTAGGTGATCACGAGCTTTTTGTAGAAAGACCATTTTACACTGGTATTATAAATTATTATTCTGGTTTAACTACATGTTATGCTAATATTGTAATAGATAGTAAAAGCATATCAGCTTTAGATGGTATTGACGGAGAAAGTTATTCAAGTGGACTATTTAGTAATGCTGAAAAAATATTCTTTACCACTTCACAAGAAGGAGATAAAAGTTATACTAATTTCGAAATTCATCATAACTATATTGATTATAGGGGTAATTCATCTATATTAATTTCTGGAATTGATCTTGGTAATAGATTTAGTTTCCCTTCTGGTAGATTTGTACGTACCCTTCCTCAAATAAACAATTCTGGATCTGTATTTTTAGCACATAAAAATATTATAGATGGTACTTTTGAATCTAACAGAACAATATTTCCAAAACATGAATGTATGTACACTAGACATAAGAACTCTAATGGTGATGATCAACTTGTTGTGTATACTACAGGTGTCGAAAATCCAATTGATATATCATACCAGCCTGTACAATATGAGCTTACAAGTGGATATCTTGATGATGATAATAATGTATTTGATATTATTAATGATAGAAATAAGTTTTTCTTGGTGGCAAAAGATCCTTTGGATTATGAAACTAAAAATATATACAAGATTAGATTAAAGGCATCAGACTATAGTACTAGTAAATTTTTTGAAAAACCTATTACTATTACTGTAAATGATAAGAAAGCTCCTTGGAGTCATATTAGTATTCCAGACCAGACAGTAGATATTAGTGAAAGTTTTAGTTATACAATACCCGTAAATATATTTAATGCTGAAGATAACGAAGGTTCAGTAACACTTTCTGCAAAATTACAGGGTAGTGATGATGGTACTGATTTACCTTCTTGGTTAACATTTAATAGTGCCACACGTACGTTAAGTGGTAATCCTGATGGTTGTGATATAGGAACATATAATATTCGTATTTATGCAACTAATAATTCTGGTGAAATTCATCAAGACTTTTTTATTACTGTTACTGATACGGTATACCAGGTTGCTGATTATTTTCACGGTAATAGCGATGATATAACAGATATTGTTTTGGCTGCTATGAGTATTGATGAAAATATGCCTTCTGGTAGTGTGGTAAGTAAATTAGATTGTGTTGGTTCTTATAATCCTTATTTTGAATTTAAGACTGCCACTAATTCATTTACTGGTATTTTACAAAAAGATTATGATTTTGTAGAGTGTACAAATATTGTTAATAATTTTTCTGATGTACCCATTACTGGATCATCGCAAAATCTTAGTCTTCCATCTGTTGTTACTGTACATGGTAGTAGTGCTGAATATACAGTGATAAATAGATATGCGCCATTTAATATATCTGGTACTCCTGGATTAAGTGATGGTAAAATTTATTTTGTAGATAGCTATCAAGACAATAACAATATATTCTTTTCTGGTCAAATTATAAAAGCATCAGGTAGTACTGAACTACCATCAACATTTACTTTAAATGGATTCAATGATTATTCAGCTTCATTTGAAGATGTTCGTACCACTCTTAAGACAGAAAATAGTACTTTAGATCAAGCGAATGAAATTCTTGCAGAAAATGGTGATCATATTGTTGTTCATCATGGTTTTCTTCCTATGTTTATGTCTACAGAAAGTAGTAATCGTGAGTTGAGTGCAATTACTGGTATTACTTCAGAAGCTAGTGGTGAATTTGTTGATCATCCAGTGACAGGATTACAAAGATTTGCTATTGCAGATCCTTTCAACACTAATGTTTTATGGGCATCAGGTTATCCTAATTGCACAGATAAAGATTTAATTGGTAATGCTACAATATCTTATACAGATAGAACAAGCGATCCTGCTCTTATAGACGTCACAGGCAATTTACAAAACTTTAATCCTCCTCCTACTGGTGATCTAAAACGATCCAATATTAAATATAATAGTGATACTTTTGCTGTTCGTGATTCAATAGAAAATCCAGTTATAGCTTTGTATGGCATAGGCTTAGATAAATTCGATAGATTTCTTGCAGAAAATAATGATATTATAACAGCAGAGAACAGTGACACATTTATTTCTAATGACCCTAAACACTATGGAACAAGAATACAAATAAATACTCCTTACGAGTTATTTGATAGTTACAAAACTGTCAAAGCAAACGGTAGATTATTAATAGATAAGTTTGATTCTTTAATTGCTGAAAATGCTGAGGCTATAGTACATGATTATGCCATAGCTGCTCGATCTGGCGATGCTTGTTTAGTGTTCCCTGGAGCTATAGATAATAAGAATATAATTTTTGAATATGAAGAAGATGTTGATCAATCTGATGACGTATTTAATTACTATTATAATTGGGGTAAACTAATACAATTTTCTTTTGGTACAGATAGACATTTTATAAGACTAAGTGAACCTTATCCGTTTAGTGATAAAACCCGCAAAATTACATATAAAGAAACTTTATCTACAAATGATAATTTACCTATTAGTGGATTGAAAACTCATTTATATCCTAAGTCTAGCGGATGTAGTATTATTCATGTACCAGATATAAGAGGTTTTGAATCTAGTCACGCTTCTACAGGGAATTATGTTACAGGATTAGTTGACATATACACTCAAGCAGGTAGCGGTATTATTAACTTAAATCTAGACAAAGATATAAATTTAGATACTCGATATATACACAATGTTTATGCTTCTAATTTCGCTACTACATCTAGTGAACCTTTAGATTTACCTATAGTTGGACAATACACAGGAATTAAAATTATAGATGGAGACACTATCCAGATACGTAACAGTTATTTTATGCCAGATAGTGGCGTACAAATTAATTTAGCACACAAAAGAAGAGGTACATTTACTGCTAATGTTAATAAAGGACATAATTATAGAGAAGAATTAGATACCATAATCAATAGAATACCTGTAGAATTTGCAGATGTACGTACACAATGGAAGCCGACTCTTTCGACCAATCCTGCTGTAGTTGTTAATTCTACATCTGGAACTTTTAGACCTAGAGATTATACTTTTGATATTCTTAATATTACTGGAAATAAGATAGCTGTTAAGGATAATAAAAATTATTTCTTAAAAGAAGCAGGTCGTCCAGACTATTACGATCAACCGGTAAAAGGTAAATACCTTACTAATGGCATAGCATTTAGTGGGACATTATTTAATAATCATAAGAATATCTATGATATACGATATAATTCTAAATATCTAAATCATATTTATAAGCTTGTAAATTTTGATTATGATCATAGCGAAAAGCGATTTTCTTTTGTTATGAAATCAGGAACTATACAACCATTTGATAATGTTAAAATTAGCTTCCCTACAGGTTTTGCCTATTACTCTGACCCATTAATTACGCTTATTGATGAAAGTATGATTGGACAGAATACAGGATTATTAGATCTAGAACTCGAAAAAGATAATATGCTGTTAGAAACTTCTGTCAATATGGAAACTACACTTGAGTCAGAAGACATCACAATAACAGGCATAATGACTAATGGTAAAGATGCAGCAGGAACTTGTACAGTTGACAATAGTTTAATTCATAGATTGCAAAGCGGTCTATTGCTAAATTATCCTAATAGTGATAAGTTTGGTTATGAAATACATTCTGTTGTAACAGGATTTATATTTAGTGGAGTAGTACCTAAAAATCATAATGTATTGTCTGCAAATATTTCTAGTATGTTGGATGCAAATCATCTGGGACATGCCTCTGTCTTTGCTACAGGTACAGATGCTTTATATGAAGGATCAAGACTTACTAGAACAGCTCAGGTATCTGATGTAGGATATGCTGAATACTATTGTACAGATACTAACATCAACCAATTCGATGTTGTTGCTGATGTAACTGGTGTCGGATATGTATCAAATCCTTACTTCATAAACCTACCTGCTAAAAACCAAGAAGGTCAGTATTTTGAATTCATATACTTAGGACATAATTCTAATACCATAACAATAAATGGTCAGTATCAAATCTCTGGTGCTACTACGGGATTGATGATTCATCATACTACTTTTGCAGATCAGACTGAAAGATATAGGAATTTGGTAAATCGTAATGCTCCTGATGGTATGTATCAAACGCTTGTTAAAACAGTAGGTGTTGCTCCTGGATTAGATGCTATTGAAAACACTTTAAGTTTTTCAGTCAATGTTAATAGATTTGATAAAATAAAAATATTGGTCAATCCTAATAGTAATCATTCTAAATATAAGAACCAATTCTTATTTTCTACCAATGTTGTTTCAGATGTACCTATCAAACCTTACATTTTAGAAAATTCAACTGTATTGAATACAGGGGTTGATTATTTCCCTTATATAAATCCTAGCGATGCAGAATTAGTTTATACTCCTGTGCCTACTTTAGACGCGAATGATTGTGTAGATTGTGATACTAAATTACCTCAATATATACCAGCAATTGATCCGAATTATAGATCATTGTTAACACAAGATTGGCATGTCTTACCGTATATTAAAACAAATCAGTTGTATTGCGGTAATGATAAGAAGAATGAACAAATATTCTATAATGGTAATATAATTGAAATTTCTAACTTTAACACCATAAAGTCATTTTTACGTGAAGACGATGAATTTACATTTAATAAATTTAATAATATTAATGTGTCAGATAGCGGTGTTGCTAAACATGCCATTAAGTTTAATCCTACAAATCAATCAGGAACAGTTAGTGGTATCGTTGTAGAAGGACCTAGAGGTATACCTTCTAGACCTGATTCTCCTACGCTTGGTTCTGTTAGTTGGTATCATCTTTTTGAGAATAAAGATAGACATCAAACTCCACTTGGAGTAAGTCATAACCAACTCTTACCCAAGAGAGGTACTGTAGATTTCACAAAAACCACTTCTGGGTTATTTAGTGTTTTAAACTATAATAATATATATTGGAATACGTATGGAGGTATAAGTTCAAGGTATCCTTTAGATATTGATGGTAATTATGTACAGCCACCACAAACAGGCACATACAAGGTTGTGTTTGATACGGACACCTGTATGTCTGGTACTTTGTGCGTAACTGTATCAGGTATTACTAATGCACCACTCACAGGTATTAAACCTGGAGACACAATGTTCTTTGATTTTGATGATGAAGCTCCAGAATTAACAAAAGCATACCCTGTAAAAGACATGATATCTCCTAATGCTTTAACTATTAGTCCTCCATTTAACTCTGACCTTATCAATAGATCAGGTATAGTTTACATCATAAATAGTACACAGAATGTTAAAGGTAATTTAAATCCAAACTTAGATAACTCACTAGTATTATCTCAAGGTAATATTGATGGATTATCATCTGTTGATAAGACAATATTAAATTATTTTGATCATGATAGTAAAACATGGAAACATACTTTCCATTTAGGTGGAGAACAACCAGAACCTACTGGACACGAATTTAAATTACAAGGCTCTACTAGCACAATATCTTATGATTCAAAACTATATTCTATTTTAGATCAAACAATCAAAATTACAGGTATACAATATAAATTTGATGACAATCCTTCATTTACTCCTCTTGTAAATAACAACTTATCTATTCCTGATACTGTAGGTAATGTTACTTTTAAAGTAGGAACACAGGATGGAGATTTAAGTTTATATAGTGGAGTTAGACATTCTATACCTAAGTTATCTATGTCAGGTATAGGTAATTATGCCGTAGATTTTAATCAACCAAATGAATTTAATTTTATTAAAGGCACAGGTTGGAACATAGGGTTGGTCTGGGTTCCTCCTAAAGAAGACTATACAAATAAAAATATTATTCTTAGAGCAACAGATCTTACAGGTCATGCTGATCAACATATATCTATTTCTAAATATAAAATACCTGAAGTTAGTAGCTTTTATCCAACAGGATATTACGAAAGTGGACAGTTGTGGCAGGTCGGATTTGATATAACTAAAATGAACGTTAGCGATAAAGCTACAAACAACGAAATATCTTTACAATTAGTTGGTATGCCTGATTCTATTAATTATCGAGAAGTTTACAAGGATGTCAATTCTGTAATATATTCTGGTGATACTAGAGGGTTTAATACTGGAATATATAACTTAGAATTAACTGTTAAAGATCTAACAACAACTCCATACACTACTCTTGGAGTTACCACAGGAGTTCTTTCTGTATTAAAGGATGGATCCACTCGTGATCCATATACTGTAGAATTTAATAGATTTGACACCCCATACTATTTAGATATGGATCAACAAGATAAAGTTAGATTCTCTATACCTGCTGAACTTGGTCCAGTGCCATCTGAAGTTACAAATAATTTAAATATTACGTTTAACACTGATGCAGATCTTAATCTTAATTTAGATGATGCAAGTTGGAATAGTAATACACATAGATTCGATGTTACTGCTACACCTAAAACTACAGGTACTCCTTCGGTTTATAAAGACACTTCAGCTAGATATGTCAATCAATCCGTTACAGTATCTATAAAACAACCTGTCTTTGAGTCGAATGGTAGTTACACTTATCAAACATATACTCGTAATATTGGATTTAATTTAATCTTATATAAAAATGCTTTCTTTGAAGGTATACCACAAACAACTACGATTCCATTTACTACTAATGAGCCTTGGAGTATGGAATTTTATATAGTAAGTGGAATAGGAGAACACGACCCAGCTGCTTTACCAAATGCTTCTATCTTCAAATCACCAAATTTGGGTACTTATGATCAAAAATTCCCACACTATAGCTTAAGTTATAATTATGAAGCAGATGTTAATAAGTGGAGAGTAGAAGCAGTAGGTACTCTGGATCCTTTAGGTAGATTTATTGCTGAGACAGGCACATATCCTATATCTGTTTATGTGGATGATGGCTATTCAAGCAATTCTAGTAATGATGACTATGCAATAGAATACAGTCAATTTACTAGATTAAAAAATATTTCTCCTAATGTTTATACCACACCTAATAATGAATTTTATACTAAAGCAGAAATTTATGATTTAGATGAAAATGCATCAAACGCTATATCTTTCCCGGCCACATTAAAAGAAACTAGTGTAAATATTCCTACAAATAATTTAACAAGAAAATATGACAGAGATTTGACTACTTGGATTAATTCTTATGAGTCTGAAAAAATGACAGATAAGTATGATGCAAGATTTAGATTACAAGGCAATTCAATCAATGTAGATGTGAAGGGTATAGGAAAAGACAAAATCATTGCTGTTGCAAAACTTAGTACGATGGAAATTGAAAGTAATGAACTTGATGGTATCCCACTTAAAATTACTGGTATAGCTAATTATACTCCGGGTGGTGCTATCAATGTAGATCAAGGTGATGATTCTTGGAAGTTAGATTTTAAAACTATAGGAGGTTTAGCACATGCTAATTATCCTCCAACTATTATTCTTGAAGATATGCCTACATTCTGTACCGGTTATAATCCTCTTATAGAGACCCAATTACAATGTATAAGTGCGCCTCCTTCATGGAACCCAACTGATCAAGGTGGTTCTTGGAGCTACTCTTTCTCTGGTCTGCCTAGTTGTGTCTTGCTAGGACGTAAAGATTTTACAATTACTGCTATAGATACAGATACGAGCCTATTGCCTAATTCTCCTTACTTACCTAATACTGATCAGGTACCATTTGCATTTAATTATATTAAAGGTACTTTTAATGGTAACCCACCTGAAATTACGGTAAATGATGGTTATCAAGGTATGGATAAAATTTTACCATTCTGTGGTACTTATTATACAAAACAATTAGACTTCAAACCTGGTGGCACAGGTCTATGTGTCAATGTTACTGGAATCAAGAGTTATGAAATTAGTGGATCGGTTCCACAGGGTTTAAGCTATTCTACTTATTTCCCAGGTCAGTTAGTAGAACCTTATTCCAATATGGGTCAAGGCTACCTTAGAATAGAAGGAGATGTAACTTCTTTCGGTCCATATTCAGAATCCCTAACTCTAACTGTAACAGACGCTAGAGATCTCACGGCTACGATGAGTGTTTCGTTTACGGATTCTTCTATAGCAAATGATCCTGATGTCGGTATTACAGTTTACTTTAGAGATGAGACTCCAGTATTGTCACCAGAGACTGGATTAAAAACTATTAAATCGCAAAATCAGAATGTGGGTTTCCCACCAGTTATTTCACAAGCATTACAGTGTTTAAGTGTGTTACCTCAGAATAATTGTGGTGTGTCTGAAGTATTGTATTCTGGTACTATTAATGCTAATGATTTAGATATTTATATCCATCAAACAGGTACAGAAATACCGAATAATCAAAAGATAAGTGCTGGTGATTCAATATATATAGGATTTGGAGCACACAATAGTGACAATGATGGTTCTTATGTTCTTCAAAATGATAGTATAGGTTTACATATTGATGGAAAGGTATCTTTACAATATCCTAATCAAGTAGCTCCTATAACCGGACATGCATTAATTCTTAAGGGAAATACTGAGAGTAAAAGTTTATCTGATTTTGATCAATTTTTTGAAGGTAATATTATTTCAAATACACAATATTGTTTATTGGGTGGAGGTGTTGCCACATCAGACAGATCAAGTCAGGGAGCTGACACTCGAGGTTTGTTGGGTTATATGATGCCATCATTCCAAGCTTCTCTTACAGGACTAACACCATATCAAGGAATTGAAGATTTAAGATTAGATCGAATTAATCCTCATAGAGATATAATATCTAATGTTAGATGGTCTGATTGTTATCAAACAGGTAATCTTTATATTTCTGGAATAGCATTGCCTGATATTCACGCAGAAGTTGTTGACCCACCACCAGCACAGGACTACTTCTTCTCATTTAATGGTGCTAGATTTGCATTAGCTACTAGATTAGCTTATGGAGAGACAGAATCACAGAGATTACTACAAGGTAATCAAAGGTCTTCTAGTTTATCATATGAGGTTATAGATGTATTATCTGGAATAGTTATACAAGATGGTAGTGTTGGTGCTGGTAGTAGTTTTGATACAAATATACTATCTAGAGAATCAGGTACTGTATACAAATTAACTATTAGTAAATCATCGGATTTATTCCCAACCTATGATGATAAGGCCACGCCAGAATCTCAAAATGAGTATGTATGGACTCATAAAGGAGGAAACCTGACTAGCGTTCCTACACAAAGTACATTCCCTCCATTGACTACTGTTGGTTTTAGTGGTATAGAAGTCACTAATAGCTTGACAGATTCTGCTCCTAATGGTGTTGTTATGGAACCACTAATAGGTATAGCGGTTGGTGGCTATATACCAACTAACGCTGGAATCGGTGATTCTATTCCTTACTCACATACAGGTAATAATGTTGTGTCAGGATCTTATTCGATGGCAAACTTTTTACCTAAGATTACAGGTATAATACAAAAGAGCTTGCTTAAAGATAATCTTTCTGCTACACCAGCAGACTATACTGCAGGTAATACCACATTAAAAATATCTGGAGTAAATCCTATTGTTGGAGATATAGTTAAAGTTGAATTTTATAATAATCCTAATTTTGGAAATCCTGTATTACAATATAGTGATACCATTACTGTTGAAGCAGATAATATAGATAATGAGTATTTATCAATTACTACATCATTAGGTACTTCTAATATTGTTGGTACTGCTGATGTTAATTTTTCAGTAGCGATACATAAAGTAGATATTACTCAAAATGAATTAGTTCTAAGTGGTAACTTAAACATTAATGTTGGTGATAGTATAGGTGTTGATAAAAATAGATTTATATCTACTGAATTGAACTTATTAGAAGAAAACGGTTATGTTACAATGGTTTCCGGAAATAATAATTTAATATTCCTTGGAAACACTAACTCAGACACTGGATGGTTGTCAGGATTTACTGCTAATGATGCCGTTTCTGTTTATGAAAACATTGATGATAATATTAAAATTATGCCATACAATACAGTATACAATACTGAAGGTAAATATACATTCCAAATTACGGGTAGGTCTAACACTAGAGAAAATGAAGATTTGATTTACAAAGTAGCAGCAATGGATAATAAAGATACCCCAGTTTTTGATTCTGTAACATATCCGCATGTCGGTTTAACTCCTCAAAAGTACTTTACAAATTATCCTTTATATGTTAGTAAGCCTATAGCTATTGTACCAAGTACAGTAGAAAAAACAGGAGATGAATTAACATTTAGTATTTCTGGTGGTAAACGACCATTAAATATGCACAGTCCAGATATACAACTAGCAGCAGGTATCAATGGCGATTTTGATTATTGCGGCTTCTATAGAAATTCTACTGGAACAGGTAATATACCAATAGATGTATATAACTCTAACACAGATCAATTGGATGTTAGATTAACTTTGTCCTCTTTGTATGGTATCGATTGGTCAATACACAACACTGTTAAAATTCAAGTTTCTGATGAGACAGGTACAGATAGTTACACTCATACTTATTAATAAATTATGGCTACATTAAATATTACAGAACAATTATCACAAAAAATAACTGTATCAGATGTTACAGATCCATCACAAGTAAGTGTTACTAATCTGCAAATAACTACTAGTGACGCAACCACTACTAATATTGTTGCAAATGTTGGTGTTCAAGGCCCGCCAGGATCAGGCTTACCAGGCCCACAAGGTGAAATAGGTCCACAAGGCCCAGTAGGACCTACAGGCCCACAAGGTGAGGTTGGCCCACAAGGTGAAACTGGTACTGGCGTGTCTTCTTTAGTTATATCTGATAATACAGATTCTTTTACAATCACAGACAGTAACTCTACTGTAACATTTGTTGAAGGACCCGGTACGGATATATCTATTAATAGTGCCTCCAATCAGGTTACTATATCTAATAGTATGGTCGGACACAACCATGTTGCATCAGATTTAATTAATTTTAGCGAGTCTGTTGATGATAGAGTTGATCAGCTTCTAATAGAAGGTACTAATATTGATCTTAATTATCAAGATGCTGATGCTAATAGCTTAACTGTATCTGTTACGGGTTTATCTATCGGTCAAGATGTTCAAGCTTTTAATCCTATACTACAAGATATTTCTAATCTCACTGTAGAAACAGGTAAAATTTTATATGCAAATGCAAATAATGATTTTGAATTAATTACCCTGTCTAATACAAGTAAAGAATTTTTAAATGATCCTAATCCAGCTACACAACGAGCTACTTTAGGTTTGGGTACTATATCTACTTTTAGTTCTGGTGATTATGCTTTATTAAATGGTAATAACAATTTTGATGGAGATCAAACATTTAATGATGGTAGAATTGATAGATTTTCTGCTAGCACTAATACTCAAACAAATTCAACATATGAAATTGTTCAAACTGATAACGGTAAAGTTATTACATTTGATTTTGATACATCTTCTGTTAGTTTAAGTATTAATTCAGATATTGCTAATGGTTTTAATTGTTTATTGGTTCAATTAGGTTCTGGACAGGTAAGATTTACTGGTGAGAATGCTGTTGTAAATAGATATCAGCACACTAAATTAGTAGGACAATATTCTATAGCTACTTTGGTAAAAATTTCTGATACAGTAATAATACTATCCGGAGATACGACTAAAGATAATTCTGGACCATAGGATCTATCGATATGATTTTACCACCATTTCAAGGCATATCTTCAAAGTATGATGAAGCAGAAATCAGAGAAGCTATAATATCTTTTTTGTCTCCTGATGTAGTTACATTTACAGCAGCATCTAAGGCTGCAAGTGTTACATATTTGATTCCTGATGTTGTTACTTTCCAAACCCCCACTGCTTCACCTTCTGTAACTTATCTAGCTGCTGATGTTGTATCTTTAGGTGCATTAAGTGATGTGGCAACAGTTACGTATGAGAGCATAGATGTTTTAACATACGATCCACCTCCAGAGGTACCTGAAATTACTAGATTTTTGTCTCACACTATTGAAGATTCTAGGATAGATTTAAATTGGAATATTCCATGGGAGCGTAGATCTCCTTTATTAAATTATGTTTTAGAATATACAGATTGTTTTTTAAGTACAATATTAACTGAAGATAATTTACAACTTATTGAAGAATCATATTATTTACTTACTCATGATAATAATATTATTACAAATGAAAATGATGAAAGTTTAGCACCTGAGCCTGATTTTGCTTTAATTACAGACAACTATAGATCTAATTGTAATTATCAGCAATATGATCATAGAAGAATTTTAGAAGAAGATAAAGATAGAATTATTGGAGATACATTCTTATTAACTGAAAAATCTAGTGGTGTAGGTTTAATTAATAGTGTTAATGTTAATGATTTATCTAATGGTCAGTCTTATATTTTTAGAATTGCAGCTGTTAATAGCGTTGGTACTGGTGAATATGGGTATACAAATATTTTAACACCTATAGGTGCAGAACCTGTTAAGTATTGTGATCTATCTTTGTTTTTACAGCCTAACAGTTTAGGATTTGTACAAACTTCTTTAACTGATTATAGTTGTAGAGAAAAAGATGTTATTGCTTTTGAAGGAGTAACAGTTAGTTCTGATTCACAGTTTGGTGCTGGAAGTTTAGCATTTGATGGAGTATATCATTCTTTACCAACACCAGGGACTAGATCTCACTTACAAGTAGCTCATAATTCTGATACTACAGGAGAAAATTGGTCGTTAAGTGGTGATTTTAATATTGAGATGTGGATTAAACCAGATCAAGCTAATGGTGGTACACAAAGTTTAATTTCAGCACATAATCCATATGTTGAGTATTTTGGCGGTGGCGTTAATGATGATGAAAGCGATCCATCTAGATGGAATTTATATCGTGAAGGATTAAAAATTAAATTTCAAATGCTTGGCCGTCTTCCAAATGGAGGAGGAACATCAACAACTCTTACAACAGATGATATAACTTTATCGACTACTGAATTTAGTCACATAGCAGTATCTCGATTTCAAGATAGAGTAAGATTATATGTTAACGGACAAGAAAAAGATAAACAAACAGTGCTTCAAAATGTTGCTACAAGTGGTCAATATTTAGTAATTGGAGCAGAGCAACGGGCAGATTATGAAAGTTCAGATACATTCAATACGGGTAGAGGTGTAGTATATAATTCGTTTAAGGGTAATATAGATGATGTAATGATATTTAACAAAGCTAGATATACCCGAAATTTTACACCACAAAAATACTCAGAAACCGCAGATTGTGCTGGTTGTGGAGGTTATTTTGTTGGTGCTACCTCAGCATCTGTTTCAAGTGAGTTTATTCCATAAAAGGGGTATATTAAAGGTATTAAGGAGATTCAATGTCAATACTATTTTTCGACGGTTTTGACCGTTGTACTATTACTAAAGATTTAGATGCAAATTACTGGAGCTATCAACCAGGGCAACCCCTAGATTATGAAAGATATGCCTTCGGTGGATATAGTTATAATCATAATACAAATAATTATCCTAATGGTAATTTTGATGGATATGATGAAGGGGGTGCGGGTGTTGGAGCTGGTTATTACGATTTTTACTCTCCTAATAATGGTATCTTACCTACTGGTATATATAGATCAGCTTTAACATCAGGCACTAATATTAATTTTAGTGGTAATCCTTATCCTGGATTTGGAGCACCCCCAGGTTTTCTTGCATTAAGTAATTTAGATATTTCTGACAGTAATGCTTTAGCTCCTATTACATATGTGCAGCTTAGTGGATTTAATCGACCTTCTGGAGATAGTATATTTTTAACTAATCGCATTTTAGGTCTTGAGACTAAAGATACAACTTATGCCAGTACAGACAAAGCTGGTCGCTTTGGTGTTAAACATCCTATAGTTGCTTTTTGTAGTGGAAATACTACAGGATTAATTTTAAATCTTGTTAAGATTACAGCCAATAATTTAGAAACCTTAGAAGATCAAAAAATGACAATGGCTATTGAAGTTGAGCAAGCAGAGGGTGTTAGTGGTAATTTTGATATGAATATTACGAATGATCTTAATAATTTTAGGATAAGATCAGTTTTTGGTACAAGATCAACTAACAATAGTGGTAATATGCCTGGTAGAATATTAACTGTAGATGCTGAACATCAATATTATCAATTTACTGATGGTGCTAGTAGTTCTAAAAATAATATTTTATGTCCGACTAGTAGATGGTGTCACTTACAGTTTGGTGTGGTAGGAACAGGAACAGTGCCATATATACAGATCAAATTAGAAGATGTAGATTTGTTATCTATTCCGTCTGATGATACTATCACAGATAAAGATGATTGGTCAGATAAGATTTTTATTAGTGGATTTAATTTTGATAACATTAGATATTTTAATAGAACTTATAATGGAGGATTGGATTGGGATGACACCAGAGGTCCGTATAATGGAAATTATTCAACTAACAATTTAGACAATGTCTATTATGGCAAAGGTAGTATGACACTTATTGATGATGTTATATTATCAGATGACGCTGGTAGTACTAGCACTTTTTTAGGTAAAAATGCAAAAATCGTTCCGTTTGTTCCTGGAGCTAGTGGAGGACATCTTGCCGATAATTATTTAAATTCTGGATTACTTGAATGGACTAGCAATACAACTAGTAATGTATTGGCTTTGAAAAATTTAGATGGCGATACAGGAAAAATTTCTACTTCTGTTAGTGGAGGTATTAGTGCTGTTCCATATTCTCCATATAGTAGAAACTTTGGAACACCCGATAAACAATCTATTAATAATCTATCTAATATTCAGGATGCTATTGGTGGCATAAAAATTTATGCACAAGCTAAGAAAGAATTTTTAGATACAAGATATATACCTGTAATGAATACAGGAACTTCAGATATTTTAAGTACTGGTGTTGCTTGTTTCTTAAGTTTTGAGCAGAATGTAAATCCATTTTTTGGTAGAAGTCGTAATAAATTCGAATTCGAAAAAAGTGGAGAGTTTGTTACTGAGCAAGCACAAATAGGTTCTCGTAGTTTTAAAATGAACACTGGAGAATTTGTACGTAATTTTGACATTTCTCGAACGAGGAATCTTGATTTTAATGCTTTTAACGGAGGACAGTATGGCAGTCAAGATAATGTTAGTTTTCCTAATCCTCTTGATTTTACTCTTGAAGCTTGGGTTCAGTTTTCAGGTTTAAATGATACAATTACGATGGCTTCTAAAAGTTATAGATACGGAAGTGATAAGTTTATTTATTATGCACCACAAAATGTTATTAATGAACGTTCATGGGATATAATTGTAAGTACAGGCGCACTTACTTATAGAACTTCATATTCTCAACCAGATGATGGTCCTGGAAATAACCAATTTACAGGAATTTTAAATTTATCTTTTCCTACTACTGGTATTGGTGACTTAGGTTGGCATCATATAGCATTAAGCAGAACATCTACTGGTTTGATTGTATTTCTTGATGGACAATCTGGTACTGATTATGGTTTAACTATACGTGATAAAGACGGTAATCATCTAAGTAATATATATTTTTATTCAGATTGGGGTGAGACTACAACTGCTGCGGGTGGTAGAACTGGTAATAATGAATTATTTTATTGGCAAGATTCAGAGTCACGGGCTAAAAATTTTACTTCTTATGCTTTTGCAAAAGCGGGAACATATCAGTTTGATAATACTACTATAAGAGTTCCTTTATCTATTGAAGGCAATGGTTATATTGATGGTTGGAGGCTCAATAGAAATTCTTTAAGATATACACAGAATTTTGCGCCTCCCCTAAATATGAAAGCTGAAGTAGATAATTATATAGAATTGGGAGATGTGCAAACATTAACTAAAACTAGATATGGTAGAGTTCATCAATTTTATGTATATAATGATCCAGACAATCAGCCTTGGACTACAGGATTGATAAATGCTCCATTAGGATTTTTATTAGGAGTTAAAAAAGTATGAGTATAATACTATCTAAAACTCTTGAAAACGTTCGACAAAATGGTGTTGATGCTTTTAAAATTTATGAAATTAATCTTACTGATCTTCGTGGCGGTAATGATTCGATTGTAGATTTAGGTAGCCCAAATACCGGAGTACCTATATTTTCTTGGATAGGAAATTATGCTGGTACTGGTATAGAACATTATATCCATCAAAAGGATGTAGGTGAATACGCTACTGTATTGGCGTTAAAACCAAACATACCAAGAGAAAGTTTACGTTCTTTTAATGTAACCCTTGGGCTTAATAATATTTCTGGATATAATCCAGATGTAAGTGGTGTGGTAGGAATACGTACTAGTGATGAGCAGTCCTCATATAGTGTCGCTGAATATTTTACTACAGATTTTTCTACTAGTCCAGTATATGATTTAGGTGGAAATACTTCAAAACAATTACTTAGTGATCCAGATTTTAGAACATCACTTAATTTAACATCTTTAGTTAGTGGTATAATTTTTTCTGAAACTTATACTTCTAGTGATGCTGTATTTTTGACATTTCAACAGTCAAATTCAAGTGCAGCTACACTTAGAACTATATCCGTCGAGTCTGCTACAATATCATATTATGCTGTCCCTCCATCAAAACCTTTATTACCTATAGCAAGTGGGGGTGATGCTAGTGCTTTTCTAACTTGGCAACAACCTGCTGATAATGGTGGCCATGATGTTACTAGATATAACATAGAATACTACAATCAAACAGTAGGTACTGGTTGGTCTAAAGTTGCTACTGCTGCTACTGGTACTAGTGCTTATATATATGATTTAATTAATGATAATAAATATTATTTTAGGGTTTCTGCTACTAATGGAGCTGGTACAGGCCCATTTTCTGATGATAGTAATTCTGTTATTTTAGAAGAACCAATATTTGTAACCCCTTTAGATTTTAATCATGCTAACTATACAAGAATTAGAATTAGAAGAGATATATCTACTAATTGGACAGGAATCAATCCTATATTAGCTATAGGAGAAGCTGCTTACGAAACAGATACAAGATTATTAAAAATAGGAGATAATTCTACAAGATGGAATGACTTAGGATATGTCAAAGTAGATAATGATTCGATAGACTTTCCTGCTCCATCAGCTGTAAATTTAGTTATAGGTGATTCTCCTGTTAATGCTGATAATCCAAGAGTCAATATTAATTTATCTAATAATGAAAAACTAAATATTGTTGGTACTGGTGGTGTGACAGTAAATTACGATAACAGTTTTAATGCTCTGACCTTTAGTTTAGATAAAGTTTTTTCTCCTTTCACTACTGGCGTACTGCATAGTCCTGCTACACAAGGTAAGGCTGGAGATGTATATTATGATGAAAAATACGTGTATATATGCGTAAGTATAAATAGTTGGAAAAGAATAGCTTTACCGAGTGTCCCATGGTTTATGGCAGATCAAATAGATGTTTCTAATATAGATGGCACATATGCTAGTGCAACAAGTATTTACTTTTCAGGTAGTAATTTAATTGTTACTAGTGATGGTGATCCTTATCCTGCAAAGGCTGGTGGAGCACTGATAAATGATGGTGTGACTTCAAGAGGTGCATTTTTTAATAATTTTCAAATAGAAGATCAGGATTACAACTTTCAAATACAATATAGGGGCGGCACTAATACTTTTTCTCCTGAAGCTGCTAATACAGGATTTTTAGGTGTTTTTGCTAATGGCGTTGTTTTATCTCCTCCTGGAGCATCAGGAGAAGCTATAGGTTTGTATGCTGCTCCATCAGGATTTGTATATAATAGAAGTCACTTTAGTTCTTATTTTAATATGGATGATTGTGCTGGATATGTAAATATTGATAGACAATATGCATATTATAATGGTAAGTTTTTAAAACGTTGTTGGGATGATGCTAAAGTTTATAATAGTAATCCATATTATAGTGGTAGTAACTACTATGGAGATTATTATAGACATGAAGACGGTCATTCAAAAATATTAGGGTTTGCTTTTGATGGATATCCTATATATGGACCTTTTGGTTACGAGTCTGTTGGAGATTCTAATTCAAATTGCGCTTTAATGATTAGTTCTTATATTACCAAAACTACAGATGATCATAGACCTGTAGATCATAAATATACTAATGCTATAAGTGTTAATGATATTAACTATAATTTAACTGCTGGTGCTTACTTAGAAGACTTTGAATATGCTGAAGGATCAGGTTTATTAGATCAGTATAATGGTAGGTATGCTGTAACACCAGAATATCCTCAAGGTACTTATGCTTATTACTTAACTTTTACTAGTAGTGGATTGATAGTTCCAGCTTATCCATACGCTATAGGGCCATTTACTAAAGAGAAAAAGGTTAATCAAAATATTCTACCTTCGCTTGTACCGCTTACAGTTGATGGTTATTATCCTTTATTCTTGGATATTAATTCTGCTACTAATTACGGTTTACTTAATGGTGGTGATGGTAGTTATCATACTCACACTATTCTTGGTCAATTGTATTATATGCCTAATGGAGTTCCAAGAGTTCATCCCGAAGCACCTACAGATTTAGCATTGTCTAACAGTACTATTAGTGAAAAAGCTACGATTGGATCTATTATAGGTACTTTATCTACAACAGACGCTAACGACAAAGATTCATTTACATACAGTTTAGTTACAGGTGTTAATGATACAGATAATGATAACTTTAATATTGTAAATAATGAATTAAGAGTTAATTCCATATTAAGCTATGGTATTAAACCAACTCATAATATTAGACTTAGAACAACAGATCAAACAAATAGGTTCTTTGAAAAAGACCTAAGCATCTCTGTTGTAGAAGGGACTACTCTTACTAGTTTGAGTATTGTATCTGGCACAACATCATTATTAGGAGGAAGTGGTAATATATTTGGTAGTACAGTTGTTGGTACTGCTAATGATCTACAATACAGCTGGAGTATTATAGGTAGTCCATATGCGTCTGGTTTAGCATCTAACACAGGATCATTCTATTCAGTAGGCACTACTAATGTGCCTCAAAGAAATGATGAATCAGTTAATGTTTCTGTAACTGTATCGTCTGTAAGTGCTTTCACTTCACTAACAGATACAACATCATTCTTGCTCGATCACTCAGAATCTCCTGTTTGTATTGAAGGTTACTACCCATTATATTCATCAGAATATGACTCTAACAGAGATCCTAATGGTAATGGTACATCTCATCAGCATACTGTAAATCAAGTTATTTACTGGATGCCTAATGGACTATCAGAATTTTATCATGGAGGTATTGATTGTGAATCCATTTCACCTGCTAAAACAGAGATATGTTTAGATGGTAGTATAGATGTTACTATAGTAAATACTGGAGATGGTAATAGATATGTATTTGACGGAAACTCTAGTAATACACATAAATTTAAGGCTACTGCTGGAACGTATGTATTCAATAATGTTCCGTCTAATCATCCAATTGCTTTCCATAACAATAATAAACCTATAGCTTACTCAGGTACCACATCTGTTGGTAGTAAGACAGCTTTAGATGGTAATACTTATACTTATTACTATGGTAATGTTACTGGCGTATTTAATGGTGATTTTAGTACTACTTCTTATGAATGTTATTATCATGGATATATGGGAGGACAAGATAATTTAATCTATGATAATACTTGTGTAGCACCAGCGATAACTTTAACATCAACCCAAATATCTGCATTAGGCACTGTCAACGGTGGATCTAGTATAACATTAACAGCATCAAAAACAGGTACAGCATCAGATGTTACATATGCATGGACAGTTTCTTCTGCTAATGGAGTTACACTATCTAGTAGTACAGGATCTTCTGTAACTCTTAACACAACAGACCTAGACCAAAATACAGATCAAAATGTAACAGTTTCTGTTACTGCTACATCTGTAGCTGCTGGTACTAGTACAACAGATACTCATTCAGTTACTGTTGTACAAAGTTCAGACTCTACCACAGACACATTAACATCTGTAACTATAAGTTCAAATACTAGCGTTAATGGTGGTTCTAGTGTAGCATTATCTTCTACTGTTTTTGGCACCGCTACAGACGTTGTATATACTTGGAGCATAAATTCTGTAACAGGCGCTTCATTATCTAGTTCGAATAATTCTAGTACAACATTAAATACAACAGATTTAGATCAAGACACAGACCAAACTGTTATTGTAAGTTTAACAGCTACATCAGCTTCTGCTGGAAATAGCGTAAGTGCAACACGAACTATAACAATCTTACAAAGTGCAGATTCTAGTACGCCTACACTTACATCAGTCAATATAAGTTCTGCTACGAGTGTCAATGGAGGTTCTAATCTATCTATGTCTGCTAGTGCTGCTGGTACAGCAACAGATGTAACTTATGCTTGGTCATTTAGTCTTTCTGCAAATGGTGCAGCATTATCTAGTTCCACTGGTTCTAATACGACACTTACTACAACTAACTATGATACTGACAGTAATCAGACTGTTACTGTATTAGTGACAGCTACTTCTGCTTCTGCTGGAACAAGTGTTACTGATACACAAACAATTACTATTTCTCAATCAGCAGATACGCCTACTTTAACAGGTGTAACTATTAGCGGTAGTACCACGGTAAATGGTGGTTCCAGTGTTTCCTTGACTGCTACTCGTGCGGGAACAGCTACGGATGTTGTTTATTCTTGGAGCGTAACATCTGCTACAGGTGTATCTTTATCTAGTGGATCGGGCTCTAGTGTTGTAGTGTATACTACTGATCTTAATCAAAACACAGATCAATCGGTCACTGTACAAGTAACGGCTACTTCAAGTTCGGCGTCATCTACAGTTAATGATACTCATACTATTACAATTTACCAATCCTCTGATGGTGGCGGAGGTTATGGTGGCGGTTATGGTGGTTATGGTTAATAATAAAATAGAGGTACAAAATGTTTGATAAAGTAATTACTCCTGAATTTAAAAAATTATTTACAGATTCTATAGATACAATATTGGCTACAAATGCCTTATCTGTACCATGTACATTAAAATTTGAGTCCATAAATAGAGATTTATGCTATAATTGTGAGTTTGATCCTATTACACAAAGATCAGCTAACATCCCTAAAAGTAATCCTACTATTGATTTTGCACATCAAAGTATATGTCCAGTTTGCAATGGTTTTGGTTTTATTGATAAGGCTAAAGATGAAATTATTAATTTAAGTATTATTTTTGATAGTAAATATTGGATGAATTGGGGTTCAGATTCAATTAATATATCTGATGGTATGGTACAAAGTATATGCTCTATTACATTATTGCCTAAAATTAAAAATTGCAAAGAAATGATTATTGATAATAATATTTCGACTTATGGTAACTATAGGTATTCAAGAGCAGGTGAGCCTAATCCTGTAGGCTTGGGTTCTAATGATTATATAATTACTATGTGGCAAAAATCATGAATATAAGTTTAAAACTTTTGGATAACGATAAAGCTATACAAGCAAAAATTTTAGATGCATTAGCTCAACAGCTAAAAGGAGGATTTACAAAAGCTGCTGCTCGTATAAAAAAACAATTACAAATTATGGTTAAAGACGCAATAGAAAGTCAACCAGAATATAATTCCCTCTTATCTGGTCAATTGAAAGATGAGTTAGGTATTCCTAATCCTACTACGAGGGTTAATGCTATAGTAGATACTTGGTCAAATAATGTTGAGGTTGTTACAAAGCCCGTTGCTGTTGCTGGATCTCAAATAAAAGGTGGTCTATCTATTGGTATGATTAAAGAAGATTATGGTGATGTTTTAGGTATGGATGAAGCTAGTATAGAAGATCGTCAAACAGGTTCAGTAATACCTTGGCTTTATTGGTTGTTACTAGGAGGAGGAGGTATTTTAGTAAAAGATTATGCTATAAAAATTGGCCCAAGCAAGAGATCTAGAACAGGTAATGCAATTATGATTAAATCAGTTAAAAATTGGCGTATGCCCTCTCAGTTTGTTGGGGTTGCAGATAACAATTGGGTGTATAGAGCTATTAGTCAGTTAGATTCTAAAATAGAAACAATGATGCAGTCTGAATTGGAGAGAAGTCTATGAGTCAGCTACCTCAATATTCCGTATTTAACAGTGTTGATAAGTTAGCAGAAAATACCCTAATCAATGAACTAGAAGAGAATATGAAAGCTTTTTTAGATTGGGGATTTTTAAATATAGGTGGTTACGTTAATGTAAATATTCCTACTAGTGGACTATATGGCGGAACATTTCACGAATTAAAAACTACAGACACACCCGGATATAAAGTAGGTCAAGTTTGGCAATCTGCTAAAAAAGATTGGGTTTGGGAAAGTGGTTTTTATTGGGATGATGGGGTATTTGACAACAATACACCTAACAGTATATCTGGAGTAGTTGTCAATGGTACACATGTAGCAGGCCCTACGGGAGTCGCTAATACTGGTTATTATATTAATTACCCACTGGGACAGGTTGTTTTTGATAAGCCCATATCTAAAAGCAGTAAGGTACAGCTTAATTATGCTTATAGATGGTGTCAAACCTACAAAAGTAGTACAAATCCATACTGGAAAGAATTACAGGAATTAACCTATCAGCCTAGTCCCCAAATTAATCAAACAAATAAAGGTGAATATAATTTATCAGCAAATCACAGAGTACAGATGCCCTGTATAATTATAGAACCTATTGCTAGAAGCTATGCAGAACCCTGGCAATTAGGCACTTTAACGCACAATATCGGTCAAGATATTTTATTACATGTTTTTGCAGAAAACGCAGCAGATAAAAATCGTATTACTGATATTATTCGTTTACAAAAAGAAATGAATATAGAATTATACGATATTAATAAAGTTGTCAAAAGTGGTGTCAATCCCATAGATTATAGGGGATCTAAAAATCCTAATGGATTGATGTACTTTGACTTGGTTAAAAATTACCGCTGGAATAAAACATATATTAAAAATATAGCTATTTTGGATATGGAAAGTGTAAATAAAAATTTACATTGGTGTACAATTAGAATAACGTCTGAAACCATCCTATAAGGTAAATATTTAAATTCCCACAAAAAAGTTTTTCGGAGATTCACTATGGCAACCAATAATAGAGTCTATTACGCATGTCAAGCTGTTTCAATCGCTGGTCCTTCCGGTGCTTTACATGCTAATATCGCAAATACAAATTTTACACCTATACATGGCTTACAGAGTGTAGGTATTAATACCAATTTTAATCTAGAACCTATCTATCAGATGGGTCAGTTGTCTCTTTATGATAACTTTGAAGATATTCCTGATGTAGAAGTTAGTCTTAGTAAAGTATTAGATGGTCTACCAACTATCTATAGTTTAGCAATGGGTACAGGTACACTGTCATCAGTTGCTGAAAATCGTTGTGGTGTTAGACTAACAATTCATAGCGATACTGCTGGTACAGCTAGAAATGCTGCTATCGCAGCTTGTGTCATTCAGCCTGCATATCTTAGTAGTGTTAGTTACAGTTTTCCTTCAGACGGTAATTTTACCGAAGACGTAACTATTGTGGGTAACAACAAGTTATGGTATGCTGCTCCTGGTAGTTTATCCGATGTTGATACAGGCGTTACTGGTCATGGTCCACGATTTAGTGATCCAAATGCTGGTGCAGGTATTATCCGTAGACAGATGTTTGACCAATCACGCACAATTTTACCTAATAAGGGTGCTGTCGGTGGTAGTGTTACAGCTGAAACTACTTCAACAAGTGGTGGTATTCCTAATGTAAACCCAATTCAAAGCGTAAGTATTAGTATGGACCTTGGTCGTGAAGAAATTTATTCTTTAGGTTCAAGACTTCCTTATACTCGTTTTGTTAACTTCCCTGTTGAAGTTACTTGTGATATCGAAACTATTGCAGCAACTGGTGATATGGTTGGAGCAAGTGAAGTTGAAACATCTTGTTCTAATCCTAAAGCTCTGCTTGATAAGCAGATTAAGGTTGTACTATGCGACGGTAGCTTCTACGATCTTGGAAGCAAGAATAAGCTACAGAGTGTTAGTTATGAGGGTGGAGACACCGGTGGTGGTAATGCAACAGCTACTTTCAGCTACTTGACATATAGCCACTTTACTCATAAGCCTGCTAATGATGATTTAGCCGGTAGTAATGTATCTAGTAATCAGTTTGATTATCCGGGTGCTGTTACTGATGTAGACTTCGGTGCAGTATAATTGAGTAAGTAGATTTTTGTTAGTGGAATTTAAAGGACGGATTGATGATTAGTGAATACGAAAAACATAGAACAATTAGTACATAGAATACTAAGTAAAAAGCAGATCCTGTCTTATGGCAACGATCTGCTTGTTCTTTATAGTCCCTCACTAGATTTACAAATAGAGGCAGATATTGTCTATCAGGATGCGTACGAATCTAATCTTTATAATGACTTTATACTAGAGGAAGATTTAGTTCAATATCTAATTAATGCTCAAATAATTCTCCCCAATCATGAGAAAATAGTAGAAGATACGCACAAAAAATTAGATAATGCTAAAATATCTTTGTATAAAGAATATATAGATATTAAAAAACGTAAAAAGAATAAAAGAACTATCTCCAGCCTAAACAAACAATTAGGTAAATTAAACTCGCAAGTTCACACCTTTGATTTTTTGGTATTAGAACATTTAGCTAGAACTCAAAGACATGAGTTTATACTAAAAAATACTCTATTTTATAAGAAAGATAACACTCCATTCTTTTCTGCTCAAGAAGACATCCCATACTTAATTTTTACTAGTATTATAGATATTATATCTAAAAACATGCTAGATATTTCAGACTATAAAAGAGTAGCTAGAAGTGAGTATTGGAGAAATTACTATAATAATAGTAAGACTAATATATTCCCATATAGTGCTGCAGAATATTCTGATGAACAAAAATCTCTTATAAATGTTAGTGCTATGTATGATAGAGTATATGATCATCCAGAAGGGCCTGATGAGAATATAATTAATGATGATGATGCTTTAGAAGGTTGGATGTTACAGATGCAAAAAGAAAATAAACAACAAAAGAAAGAAAAAGGTGTAGATAGTATGATGAACGACAAGATTAAGAATAGTAAAGAAGTATTCTTAATGGCTGGAAATGATGAACAACAAAAACAAGATATTTTGGACTTAAATTCTTTAACAGGAAAACAAAAGATTAATACTAGGTTTGCTGCAGTCTCAGATGGCAAACAAGTACAGGAATCAGAACTTCCAGACGTTAGAGGAGAACTTACTCAACAATTAAGAGAGTTAAATAGGAAGTGATAATATGGCAACAAATTTAAATAAATTAAGACAGAGTATGGAGAAAAGGATACAGACCACTATGATTGGTGCCTTAGATAAAATGGAAAAAAACTTTGGCAATCTATGGGGTCACTATAAAGATGGTCCACTTACTGAACAAGAGGAGGAATTTGCAGAACTATGGGATTTTACTAGAAATCAAATTTTGAATCAAGGTAATAACCAAATTAGAAATATAAAAGATGATTTTGATAAACATGGACAAGTTAACACAAGATATTATTATAACTTAGGGAAACCTACAAGCGAAAGGGAATAGATATGAAAACTGAGGATTTTAAGGTGGAAGTAGACGGAGAAGAAAAGACTTTTACAGCAAGATCTCCTTCTCTGGCTGATCAAAGAGAAGCACAAAAGGTATACAATACAGCATTTACAGACGCTATCAAAAGCAACAGTGTTGTAAGAGCCAAAATGGATGATGTTTTAGAGGATCAAGGTTTGTGGAACAAGGAGAAACAAGCTAAATACGAAACTTTACAGGAAGAATTGAATGATGGTGAAAAACGACTTGCTAAAGGTGGTTTTTCTTTAACAGACGCTAAGAAGTTGGCTCTGAAAATGAGAGATGTCAGATTAGAGATTAGAGATCTTATTAGTGTTAGAACTAGTTTGGATAATCATAGTGCTGAAGGACAAGCCGATAATGCTAGATTTAATTATTTAGTTAGTGCTTGCGTGGTGTATAAAGAAAATGACAAGCCTTATTTTAAGGACTTGGCAGACTATATGGATAGGATGGATGATCCTGTCGCTTTGGAAGGTGCTAGTAAATTGGCAACAATGATTTATGGTTTAGACAACAATTTTGAGAAGAATTTACCAGAAAATAAGTTTTTGAAAAAGTATAAATTCGTTAATGATGAGTTAAGATTCATCAATAAAGAAGGTCATACTGTTGATGCAGATGGTAGATTGATTAATGAAGAAGGTAGATTCATTGATAAAGAAGGTAACTTTGTTGATAAAGATGGTAATAGGGTTGATGAAGATGGAGATTATGTTGTTGACAGTCAGCCGTTTTTAGATGATGACGGTAATCCCGTAGTACTTGAAGAAGAAGAGAAAAAAGAAGATGAAGCACCAAAACCAGACGACGAGGATGCAAAAGCTGAATCAGATTAATTTTCTTTTCGGGGTGGTTTTCATTTCTTTCAATAGCGCCGTGCTATCTACCAGCATGGCGTTATTTTTTTAAGGTAAACACACATGGCTAAAGGATTTAACCTTACAGCAGAGATTAATCTGAGAGGACCGTCTAACATTAGACAGGTCGTTGGAAATATACGTAAACAATTAGGTAGTGTCAATACCAATGTTAATGTAAAGATTGATAAGAATACAGCCAAACAAATTAGTGTAGCTAATAAGGCATTCACAAACTTTAATAAAACATTAAAACAAACACAAACATTATCAAATGCCACAAGTTCATCTTTATCTAAACTAGCTACTTCTGCTCAACAACTATCAACCAATCTAGCTACTGTTCCACAGAAAATGAGTCAGGCTGCTAAAAGCGCCAATCAGATAGCTCAGAACAATAAAAATGCAGCACAACAGACACAGGTTTTAAGTAGTGAATTTGCAGAGTTTGGTAGACAGTCAGCATTAGCTGTTAGACGATTTGCAGCTTTCGCTACGGTTACAGGTGTTATATATAAAGTTTCTAATGCTGTAACTTCTGCCACTAAAGACTTCTTAGCATTTGAAAAAGAACTTATAAAAGTAGCACAGGTTAGTAGAACGTCTGTAAGTCAATTAGATTTTCTTACTAATAATATTACAAAACTATCTACAGGTTTAGGTGTTGCGTCTAATGATTTAATTGGTATATCTAGAACTTTAGCACAGGCTGGTTTAAGTGCTCAAGATACGTCTAAGGCTTTACAGGCTTTGGCTCGTAGTGCGTTAGCTCCTACGTTTGATGATTTGAATAGAACTGTTGAGGGTAGTATTGCACTTATGAAACAGTTTGGTATTGGTGCAAACCAGCTTGAAGGTGCATTAGGTAGTATTAATGCTGTTGCTGGTCGGTTTGCTGTTGAAGCTGGTGATATTATTACAGCTATCTCTCGTGCTGGTGGTGTGTTCGCATCTGCAAGTAAAGGTGTTGCCGAAGGTACAGATGCTCTTAATCAATTTATTGCTGTATTTACTAGTGTTCGTGCTACGACTCGTGAAAGTGCAGAAACTATTGCTACTGGTTTAAGAACAATATTTACTAGAATACAAAGAACAGATACTATTGATTCATTGAAAGCTTTTGGTATTACATTAACAGACCTTGAGGGTAAGTTTGTTGGTCCGTATAAAGCTATAGAACTATTAAGTAGAGGTTTGAAATCATTAGATCCTAGAGATTTACGTTTCGGTAGGATTGTA
>CESM01007836.1_pt1 | contig 35496 bp, 32 predicted proteins | sample 361421 | NCBI WGS metagenome assembly CESM01 (sample SAMEA2622219, study PRJEB7988) | marine metagenome | isolation source: saline water (ENVO:00002010), including | reverse complement strand
CCCTAACTTCCTTGATAGCTGAAACAATTGACACAGATAGGTTAACTTCGTGTGATTTTAATTCATCACCAAGATCAGTTCCATTAATAGTCAAAATTAATGACTTGCCAGATTTTCTACAATCCATATCAATTGAATTGAGATGGTCTATTATTGCACTAGAATCTCTGGGATCCACCCCTGAATGAAGGGCACTCCATGTTAAGGCACGATACATCAAACCAGAATTAATATGAAGAAACCCTGTTCGTTCTGATACTCTCGTAGACACACTACTTTTTCCAGAGGCTGCAGGCCCGTCAATTGCAATAACTCTATTTTTTGACTCCATTATCTTAATTTGTAAAAAAAGATGCTTCTTCGAGATTAATTTTAATCATTCTCAATATTTAAGGATTTTATAACAGGTATCGACTGCTCTTCTGAGGTTCTATCAATAGACAATAATCTGCCAAGGTGTTCTTCAAAATTGGGGTAAGATACAGCAATACAGTCAGAATTTTGTATTGTCGTTTCACCTTTAGCAAAAAGACCAGCAATAGCAAACGCCATTGCAATCCTATGATCTCCATGACTGTCAATTTCAGTACCATTTAGCGGCCTCCCTCCATCAATTACCATGCCATCACTAGTTTCCTCAACAAATGCACCCATTCGCTTTAGGTTTTCTGCGACAGCGGCAATCCTATCGCTTTCTTTAACTCTTAGCTCAGAGGCATCCCTAATAACAGTTCTTCCTTCGGCTAACGCCCCGGCAACCGCTATAATTGGTATCTCGTCAATTACGTTCGGTACAATATCACCACCTATCTCAACACCTTTCAATCCACCCCCTTCAACTGAAACATTTCCAATCTCTTCACTTCCTCCAGTAGTGTCAATGGATTCAGAAACATATACTCCCATCCTAGTAAGAATTTTCAATATTCCATTCCTAGTAGGATTTAACCCTACATTTTTAACAGTTAATTTAGCACCAGGAAAAGCTGAAGCACAAACCATCCAAAATGCTGCACTTGATATATCGCCAGGAATAGTAATATCACGAGATTCAAGAACCTGACCTCCATCAATACTAATTTCATTATTAGATAAACGAGAGGTTTTAACCTGAAAAAAATCTAACATTTTTTCAGTATGGTCACGCGTCGGTGACGGCTCAATTATTGTAGTTTTCCCTTCAGCATACAAACCCGCAAGCAATATAGCACTTTTAACTTGAGCGCTTGCAACAGGCAGATCATATCTAATCGGTCCGATGTCTGAACAATTAACCTCCAAAGGAGCACTAAAATTATCTCCCATTGCACTAATATCAGCACCCATTAATTCAAGAGGCTTAATAATCCTTCTCATAGGGCGTTTTGATAACGACTCATCTCCGATAAGGCGCGATGAAAATTTTTGACCTGATAAAATTCCTGATAGAAGCCTCATTGTGGTTCCTGAATTACCGCAATCAATATCAACGTCTGGTTTATTAAGTTGAGTTCCACGACCGTGAACAAGTAACTTACTAGGCCCGTATTTATTCTCCTCTAATACATCAACTTGAACACCAAGATTTCTCATTGCTCCAACAGTTGACAAACAATCCTGACTAGGAAGAAATCCATCAACTTGACATTTACCATTTGAAATAGCGGCAAACATAATTGCGCGATGGGAAATGCTCTTATCTCCAGGAACAGCTATTTCTCCTCCAAAATTTTTGGCTTTTCTCACTCGAAGTACATTCTTCTTGCCAGTCATTGTATAGAAATTTTATTTAGTTAGATTAATCTGAAGGAAAACACTTGAGCCTATTTTGTCGGCCGCTAACTAGGAAATCTAATAATTCTTCCTGCTTTCCATCCTTTAAGTTTTTCAGTAAATCATTAATCAAATCAACGTGCTCCTCTAAAGCCCTTTCAACACATTCCTTATTTTGAAACAAAATCTCGACCCACATATTTGGTGAACCTAGTGCAATCCTAGTCATCCCTTTAATTCCAGGACCAGCTAATTGAGCTTCACCGTTTTGATCTTCAAGTGAATTACAACTTAGAGCTGATGCAATTATATGAGGCAAATGACTAACCTTTGCCACCATTTCGTCATGCAATCCAGGTTCCACCACCAAACACTTACATCCAAGTGATTCCCAAAAATCTGTAACCAAAATTTCTGCATCCTTACTGGAGGTCTTACCTGGAGTAATAGCACAAACTGCACCTAAAAATAAATCAGCCCTCGCGTTAGTAAAACCACTGACTTCAGCTCCTGCCATAGGATGAGCTCCAACATATTTTAAATCACCCCTATCTGCCTTCAATATTGCTTCATCAATCAAATTTACAACGCTTGACTTAACGCTACATAAATCAGTAATTACAGCCCCTCTTTTGGCCAGAGGCAAAATTTGATAAAGGATTTTTTCTACTGCTCCAACCGGTGTTGCAAAAACTATAAGATCTGATTTTCGTATAATTTCATTCAGGTCTCCACTAACAACGTTAGCGATATTTAATTCTCTCAGCTCTTCTATCGCTTCAGGTCTACGAGCCCATAAAGCAATATTCTCCACATTGGGTAAATCCTTACACGCAAGTGCAACTGATCCTCCCAGTAAACCTGGGCCAATAATTGAAACGTTAATCACAGATTCGGATTTATCCTGACCCTATTAATCAGTAAAAATTCAATCTCACAAAAATAGATCAAGGAACCCTGAAAATCATTTTTGTATAAGGGCACCGGACCTCTGTTCCTGGGGGGAATCCAGTCACATCGACTTCTCGACCGTTAGCAAATGGGCTGTAAACATGTCCTATTTTACCTGGCACTGGATTGGCATAAGGCTTATTTCCAGCAGGTTTTTTTGGAGTTTCTGAAACAGGCTCTTTGGTAGGCTCATTATTAGCGGTTCCATTATTTGATGCTGCAACATTACCACCTGCAGGATACTTCGGCTTACCTGAATCAGAATTTCCCGTTTCACTATTTGTGTTCGGATTAGAAGGATCTAAAAAAACAGTTCCATTTCCACCCTGATTAACAATTTGATTTGTGTTTTTTTGGACCTGATCTGCACCAAGGTAACCATATCTAGACCCTCCAGCCACACCATTGGGGCCATCCTCTAATCTAAAAGCATTTGGATTTGTACTAGTTTCTTGAGTGCACCCAATAAAAACCACTGATCCTAGGCATGCTAATGTGAATGACTGCAAGTTCGTTTTCTTCATATCTATCAATTTTATTATTATAGTATAATTTGTTTTATCTGCATGGCAAAGAAATGATCAAATGATAAAATTTTGATCCAATCACTATCATATACGGTATAAAAATAATCTAACTTTCAAAGAAAACCCTAATATCATCTATTTACATTAAATACATCAAAGAAAGCGTATATTACTGGAATTCAGTGATTTATTCTATAAAATACAATTTAAAACACCACCTTCAATCCCACTATATCTGATAGATATTGTCGCATTTTTGCCTGACCTATACGAATTTGTAATTTATAAGTATAAAAAATGAAAACCAGAAATCTCAGTCAATTTACACTTTTGCTAACTTTTATAATTTTATTTGAAAGTAGTTTCGGTCAACTCATACCAAGAACAACAGACAAACCCGAATATCGCGACTTCACGAGTTCAGGAGGAAAAACCATCAAAGCCTTATTGATCGATAAGACTGAAGATACATTAACATTAAAATTGCCTAATGGCAAAACCGCTACACTATCCTACGAAAAACTTAGTAAAGAAGATCAAGAATACGTTAAGGAATGGGATAAAGAAAAGGCACTATTCTTAACTCAATGTAAAACATTAACAATTCGAGAGCTTCTCGAAATACGCGGATACGAAAGTTTTCAGTTTGTTATCAAGGGAAACCATATTTTTGTTGAAGGTGAACTCAATGGCAACAAATCACAATTCATGATTGATACAGGGGCTGGATCAACCGTTCTTCATATTGAAGCAGCTAAAGCAAAAGGCTGTAAAGTGGGCCCATTAGATCAGAAAATTTTTGGAATCGGAGGTGAAGCGCCCGCAGCATTGACTGAAGTTCCTGAAATTAGACTTGGGCAAGCATTTATTAAGGATCAAGTCCTCTTATCCGCAGATATGTTCAAGGATATCCCAGGAGCTCGTAAAGAGTATGATGCTATCCTCGGTGCAGAATTTATGAGTAAAATGCGAGCAGTAATTTCGTACAAAGAGGGGCGGATATTCTTTCGCCCAGATCTTATTGAAAATGATGACGAAATAGAGGTTCCAGATGTCCCAGAGTACCGCTTCTTTAAAACTAAAGATCGTAAGACTTATAAAGGAAAAATTTCGAAGAAAAATGCCACATCTATAGAATTAGATATTGAAGATCAAAAAAAGAATCTCACCCTACCTCTTGGCAGGCTAACAGACGAAGATCAAAAATATGTTACTGATTGGAGCCCTCAGCGTGAGATATTTCTAAGACAATGCAGGGGGCTCACGGTAAAAGATATTCTAGAGTTAAGAAAATATCAGAGTTTCGAATACAAAAGATTGGGAAATCATATTTTCGTTGACGGAACACTTAATAAAAAAGACACCCGATTCATGATTGACACAGGAGCTGGGTCATCAGTGCTAGATGCTAAATGGGCCAAGGATACCGGTTGCCAAGTCGGACCTATGGATCAGGTTGTTTATGGAATAGGAGGCAAAGCCCCAGCTGCAATCACTCAAGTTCCAAGCCTTACAATGGGTAAAGCTAAATTTGAAAACCGCCAATTATTATCTGTCGATCTGTTCAAACAATTAGGTGGTGGTGGCGGCGCCAGAGCTTATGGAGCCATCTTTGGTGCAGACTTCATGCGCGAAACTGATGCGGTTATTACATACAGAGAAAAAAAGGTATTTCTACAACCCGATTGATTATTTAAAGGCTGTGGATTTTAAATAAGCAATCCAATCATCTTCAAACTCTTTAACAGTCTCAAAACCAAATAATTTTGCCATTTCCTCAGGAACAGGAATAGACCTGCTAGTATCAACTCTTTCCATAACCTTGGAAAATTTAGATATCCTATCTGGTGTGCTTTGCATATATCTAGCAAAACCATACATTAATACAGTCAATTCTGGGGTTAGCTCTGAAGCACGATTAACTCGATATAAACCAGCTAAACTAGGTAAAACTTTCTCCTTCTTAACAAGATCCCTGAGTGTTCTAGCCCACTTTTTCCCATCATCAAATCCACCCGATTTCACAACTTCGTCAGATTCATAAGTATTGGCATCAAGCAAACTAGTAACTGTCTCATCGGTAAGCTGAATTTCTTTATAATACCCATGACCTGTTGATATCGCATAATACCCATCAGAACCTGCGCCCCCCCCTGCTCCACCCATCTGAACATTTAAAACATCTTGGGCAATGCAATGAGCAGGAAAAGGATTCCATACACCTCTTTGGAAATTTGATTTTCCATCTGCCCTAAATGCTCTTGCACCTCGCATCACATCATACTTATCACACGTATCGTTATCTAAAGATAATCCTGCTCCAGATGACATTGGCCATGTCCTTGCAGAATTTGATGCTTCTTGAGCTCTTCCTGAATTTGCTAATTGGTCGACATAATATTTACCAAGTATATCATAGTCAGTTTTTTCTCCACACAGAAAGATAGCTTTCTTCTCATCACCCCACTTCTCTGCAAAACCTGGATGTTGGAAATTCATACCATACCATAACCTCTCAGCTAACTCAGCAGTATCCTTACCTCTAACCTTTCCACTAGACATTACTAAAAAATGCTCAGACTCGACAATGTCGAATTGAAGCGAATACCCATCCGGAAGCTCAAACTTATCATCCCTTTTTATTAAAGTTTTAGAATTAAACTTCATTTCCTTCTCAGGAACAGTTATCTTTGCCTTGGGGTCGATCGGTATTTTTTCTGCCCCACCATATTCCTCCAAGAACTTTTGATCACCAACACTCAATGTTTTCCTTGGAATTCGAGAATCTCGTCCATTTTCCAATCGCAATAAAACATAGTCACCGTCAACAGCAACCAGTTGCGCTTTAATTTGCTGCCCTTTTAAATTCGTCCATGTCCTCATCTCAGCTGAATGCGACAACCCCAACGAAAAAAGAAACAACATTATTGTTAAAAATATAAATTTGATGTTTTTATAAAATTTCACATTATAACTTTAAACATTAAGAAATATTTTTGCCAATAAAATCAGTAAAGATTCACTTCATTAAAAGAACTTGTTTAGGCAATGAATAATGATCCATTAGCTTAATAAATATCCAGTGAAAAGGTTTAAAGAACTAAGCATTAGAATTAAGTCATTTATTGATGATGAATCTAATGGCGATTTTAATGACTTAATTTTGGAAACACACTCATTCCAAAAAAGTAATTGCCAGTTAATAAATAATTATGCCAACCAGTATTGCCAATACCCTAAAAAATGGCAGGAAGTAGCCCCCATTCCTACGGAGGCATTTAAAAATATAGAAAAAATTATAAGTTTTCCAGAGGAACATATTAGCAAAACTTTCTTAACCAGCGGAACAACTAAAACAACGCGAGGGAAGCACCATTTCATGGACACGTCTATCTATGAAAAATCAATTCTTACCAATTGGCAAAATTTAAAACTGCCCGACTTGCCTGTCATAAGTTTATCTCAAAGCCCAACAATAAACTCCGAGTCCAGTTTAATACACATGTTCGGTGTGCTTAAAGCAAAATTTTTAATCGGCTCGTCAGGTGAAATAGATTCAATGAAAATTAACTCTTTTTTACAAAACAGCAGAAGACCTTTTATCCTTGCTGGAACAGCATTAGCATTTTTACACCTAATTAAAGACCCATTAGGAATAAAATTAAAATTGCCTCAAGGAAGTTGGGTAATGGAAACGGGAGGATACAAAGGCACTAACACTAAGATCACAAAAAAAGATTTCTATTCAATGATTAGTAATAACTTCCATTTACCAATGGAGAGGATAATCAATGAATACAGTATGACTGAACTTAGTTCACAATTTTACAGTAAAGGGGTCGACTCAACTCACAAATCACCTCACTGGTTAAAAACAAGAATTGTTAAGCCGGGTACAAAAATTGAAGTTGAAGATGGAGAAAAGGGTGTTCTTTCGATTTACGATTTAGCAAATCTTGGATCATCCATTTCAATAATGACCGGAGATATAGCGATAAAGCGTAAAAGTAATTTTGAACTTGTTGGTAGAAATGAAAACCTTGAACCTCGAGGTTGCTCGCGGGCTACTGAAGAAATACTATCAAGCCACAACTGATGAAAACCAGAGAAAGAGCAAAGGCCTTAAGTTCAGTTACAGAGTTTTCTTTTGAAGATTTAATTGGATTAGTTAATAAAGAGTTTGGAAACCCTAATTCTCTTGATGAGTTCGTCGAATATGGTGATATTTTCGTTAAAGCCAAGCCAGTATCCCCAATCCTTCATATATTAGCAGGAAACACCCCAGAGGCAGCTATTCAAAGCCTTACAAGAGGCCTACTAATTGGGGCTTACAATCAAGTCAAGCTGCCCAAACAAGGCATTAAAGACTTTGATAATTTTATAAAAAATTTACCATCTGAACTTATTTCTTTGGTCGAAACAACATCAAATAGAAAAGTTGCCGATGATTGGATTAACTCTGCATCTGCAGTTATTGCTTTTGGATCTGATGAAACATTAATGCAAATTGCAGAAAAAATTCATCCTTCACAAATTTTTATTCCTCACAATCACAAGATAAGCCTTGCTGTAATTGATTCGGATGAAAATCTAGATGCAGCTCAACTTGCTGCTATTGATATATATTCACATGATCAAAGAGGGTGCCTTTCTCCGCACGATATTTACGTATGCCCTAAAATTAAACCTAGATCTTTTGCTTCAAGGCTAGCTAATGAACTTAATCTTCTTAACAAAAAAAAACCTCCCGAAAAAAGAACAACTGAAGAATCAGCAGCTATCGATCACCTCAGACGAAGTTACGAATTCAGGGCCTGTAATGATACAAGCGTTCAAATTTGGAAAAGTGAAAATAATCTAGATTGGACGGTTGTTTATGAAGATGAGATACAATTTGCACAGTCACCCCTTGGCCAATTCGTATTCGTCAAACCCCTTCCAAAAGACCTCACAAAAGCTGTAAGTATTATTGGTGAAAGTATTAGCACTATTGCCCTGCACCCTTTCAAACTTAAGAGGGCAGAATCCTTAATTTTAGCTGGAGGCAATAGGGTGTGCCCACTCGGCACCAGTCAGAAACCCTCAACTTACTGGCATCACGACGGATACCAATCATTAGCTCCACTTGTTAGATGGGTTAATGCTGGCTAATAATTATTAAAATGAGTGAAGTCGAAAATCCTGAAATCTTTGGATCTGCCAAAATAATTGAAAAATTGGAAAGCCGGCTTTTTAAAGCCTCCCTTCCTAACGGCAAGGTTATTCACGCTCATTTCTCAAAATCTGATACTGAAAACATTCATTTGGAGGTAGGCGACCTAATTAAAGTGAAAATGAACCCTTATGATTTTTCAAGAGCACGAATAGTCACTAAACTGAAATTGGACTGATTTTACTATTATTTTCGTAACTGAGGGCGCTGATAGCATTTATTTTCATTGATCTAAGAAAACCAGATTACAGAAATTATTAATATTTATGGTTAATTTGTGATAATTAAATAGCTCGATCACTCCATATGTCCTTCAATATGAACTGAATTTAAATATTATTAGACTAATAATTCGAAGAAACTGGACTGCTCCACATCAGAGTGTAAACTGAGCGCTTTTTATTTCCATGGCTGAAAACGACACAATACAAAGCCAAGATGATGTAGTCGCTACCTTATCACATGTAGACGAATACCTCAAAATTGGTCAGGAATACGATTGCTCTGATATACACCTAGCAACTAATGCTAAACCTACATGGCGAAGATACGGCACTCTACAATCTATTTGGGAGAATGGAGTCACGTTAACTGCAGAAGATACAGAACGCTTAGCACTTGGATTTCTAGGAGAAAAAGAAAAAGCAAGACTAGCTGATAAAGGGGACGTTGATTTCGCCTATCAAAATAGCTTTGGAAGATTTAGAGCATCTGTAGTTGTTCAAAGATTAGGATATGACATTTGTTTTAGAATTATCAATACAAAGGTCAGAACAATGGATGAATTAGGGCTTCCTGAAACCATCAAACCACTAACGCAATATCAAAATGGAATTGTTCTTGTGACAGGTTCAGTTGGGTCAGGAAAATCAACAACGCTAGCTTCTCTAATTGATCACATTAACGAAGAAAGAACCGATCACATTATAACCCTTGAAGACCCCATTGAGTACGTCTTCGAATCAAAAAATTGTCACGTCAACCAAAGAGAAGTTCACACTCACACTGAATCCTTTGCCGCTGCACTAAGAGGCTCATTAAGAGAGGATCCTGATGTCATTATGGTTGGTGAGATGCGGGATCTTGAAACCATTTCACTTGCAATCACTGCGGCAGAAACAGGTCACCTAGTTCTAGCAACCTTGCACACAGGAAACGCTGCTAGAACTCTTGACCGTGTTTTGGACGTATTCCCAAATGATCAAAGAGATCAAATTAGAATAATGGTTAGTGAATCGCTTAGAGGTATTATTTCCCAACAACTAATTCCTAGGTCTGACGGCCAAGGAAGAGAGCTCTGCTTGGAACTTCTAATGAATACGCCAGCTGTAGCAAACTGTATCAGGGAAGGTAAAACTTTTATGCTCCCTGGTATAATGCAAACAGGCAAGGCTGTTGGCATGATCACGATGGATGATTCTTTAAAGAACCTCTATAACAAAGGGTTAATCAGCCAAGAAGAGTGCCTATCTCGTTGCGCTGATCTAACAAACATGAAAAAACATTTTGAGATATAATACTCGCATTAACAATGGCTAATCAAATTGATAAATATTTCCGTCATTTAATTGAGAGTGGAGGATCAGACCTTCATTTAAGCGAGGGGCAACCACCTAAAATTAGAGTTCACGGATCTATAAGTGCAATAGAAGGCGAAGAAGTTCTTAACAAGGAAACCCTTCAATCAATGATGAAGGAAATTGCTGAAACCGAAGCATGGGAAAGATATGAATCTAGTGGTGATTTAGACTTTGCTTATGAGATGGATGAGGAATCAAGATTCAGGTGCAACTACCTCAAACAAAGTCATGGTTATGCATGTGTATTTAGATTGATTCCCACAAAAATCGCGAGTTTAGAACAATTAGGAATACCAGAAGTAGTCAAGGAGTTCGGTCACATTAAAAGCGGTTTAGTTCTAGTTACAGGCCCCACTGGCTCTGGAAAATCGACTACTCTTGCCGCATTGATGGACTACATAAATCAAAATTTTTCCCGTCATATCATCACAGTCGAAGAACCTATCGAATTCGTACACAACAACAAAAAGAGTATAATAACTCAAAGAGAAGTGCCTATACAAACGCCAACGTTTGCTGATGGCCTTAGAGCAGCACTGCGTGAGGATGCTGATATCGTTCTTGTTGGAGAAATGCGAGATCTCGAAACCATATCTCTAGCTTTAACTGCTGCAGAAACTGGGCTCTTAGTCTTTGGTACTCTTCACACGAATAATGCCAGAAAGACTGTTGACAGATTAATAGACGTCTTTCCTGCTGACCAACAAAGTCAAATTCGAACAATGCTTGCAGCATCATTGAAAGGTGTTGTAGCTCAACTCTTGTGCAGAAGAGACGATAAACCTGGACGAGTAGCTGTTAATGAAATTATGGTTTCTAACTCTGCAGTTGCAGCCATTATTCGAGAAGGCGCAACTCAAAAGTTATATGATGTAATCATCGGTGGAAAAGCTGAAGGCATGCAATTCATGGATGAAGCAATTTGGGAAAAATTACAAGCAGGAGTCATTAGTCCTTTTGAGGCATACATGAAGGCGATCGATAAGAAGCGATTTAAATCATACCTACCCGAATCTCTTCAAGAATTAGCTCATTCTGGGGGCGGTGAACTTGAGGGCGCTGCTGCCGGCTAATGAAAGGCCTAGGGTCATTATGACCAATGCGTGATCCTGATTCAGAAATTCAAAAACTTAAAAAGAGTAACCTCTATAGAGAGATTAAGTTCTCAAGCTTAGAAGCAGGTACTACCTTTGAGGATAATGGATCAAAATTTCTAAACTTTTCTTCTAATGATTACCTTGGACTTTGCTCCCATCATCAAATTAAAGAAGCTGCTAGAAATGCTCTAAACTCATTCGGCGTTGGATCAGGAGCCTCTAGGCTGATTTCAGGGGGAACATTACCACATCAAAATATAGAAAAAGAATCTGCTGAATTCTTTGATAAAGAAGCTGCTCTATATTTTACCAATGGTTACTGCGCCTCAGTGGGAACACTAGGATCTATTCTACAAAAAGGTGACACCGTGATACTTGATAAATTATGTCATGCCTCGCTAATTGATGGATCAAGGCTGAGCGGAGCAACTTTGCGTACCTTCCCTCACAACGATCTTGAAAAATTAGAAAGAATTCTAAAATCTGTTACTGATAACAAAGTCAGTAACACTCGAATTTTAATAGTTACAGAAGGAATCTTTAGTATGGACGGAGACTCCTCTCCAATACTCGAAATAATCAAACTAAAGAAAAAATATAAAGCCCTTCTTCTTGTAGATGAAGCCCATTCATTTGGCATATATGGAGACAAAGGAAAAGGAATAGTAAATTCAAAAGGTTTACAAAACGATGTGGATTTCATCATTGCAACTTTTGGAAAATCTGCAGGAGCTGCAGGAGCAATAACGGCCTCATCAAGGATTTGGCGAGATTTAATTATCAATAAAGCTCGGAGCTTCATCTACTCAACCGCACCTATGCCATCTCAAGCCGCTGCTGCTCTTGAAGGACTCAGGATAATTCAAAGCAATGAGGGTGATTTAAGAAGGAAGAAATTAAAAAAAAATATCACTTCACTTTGTGATAAATTAAATTTGGATATTCCTGCTGGTGCAATAATACCGATTATTATCGGTGATGAAGAGACTGCATTAAAAAAATCAAAAGATCTTATGAAATCAGGAATCCTTGCACCAGCAATCCGATATCCAACAGTAGCCAAAGGATCAGCAAGAATAAGAATCACCATTTCTTCGAATCACACTAAAGACTGTTTGCTCAAATTATCTAAAGCCCTAATGGTATCCGAATCATAGGAAGGTAGAGATTACTAAAATAAAAGTTTCGCAATTTTTTCTTTCATCTGACTTGCCCTAACTTAACTTGCCGTGTTTCCTAGAATAATGAAAATTCTTGTAACTGGAGCAACTGGAAAAGTCGGCAATACATTCCTCAAGCAATTAAACTCTTGTGACGCCCTTAAAAAGGCATCAGCTGTTGCTTTATGCCATAACCGTACAATTCAAGAATCTGATAAAATTAAAGTAATAAAAGGATCCATAGCAGACAGAGACACAGTGGAGTCTGCGATGAAGGAAATTACCCATGTTGTTCACCTAGCCACTTGCAAAGAAACTCCAAATGACATCATGGACGTTACTGTAAAGGGGCTATTTTGGTTACTCGAATCATGCAGACAAAAACCTGAATTTCAGCAGTTCTTGCTAGTTGGAGGAGATGCTTCAATGGGGCATTTTTTCTACCCTCATCCTTCACCCGTAACAGAATCACAAAAACATTCAGCTTACCCTGGCTGCTATGCTTTATCCAAAGTTCTAGAGGAAGTAATGCTAGAACAGTATCAAATTCAATATGGTCTACCTAGCACTTGCTTAAGAGCTCCCTGGATTATGGAAAAAGATGATTTTAAATATAGTTTATCTTTCGGTGAAGATGTTTTTGGAGGTCCCAAATGGAAAGATCTGGTATCATCAGATCAAGCAAAGGAATATCAAAAGCTCGGAAAAGTTCCTTTAATGATGGATCCAGATGGAAATCCTATTAAAAGGAATTTTGTACATGTTGACGACTTGGTTCAGGCTATTATTCATGCAATTATAAAGCCTGAAAAAGCTAACGGACAAACTTTCAATATATCGATGGATAACCCTGTTGATTATGGTGAAGTTTCTGAATATTTAAAGGAAACCAGAGGCATAGAAAGTGTGCCTATTAAAACTCAATATCACTCAACATGGCTCGATAATGCAAAAGCAAAGTTCTTATTAGGCTGGCAACCCAAGATTGATCTAAAAAATTTAATCGACCTTTCATGGGATTATAAGAGAGACTCTGATGACCCACGTAAAATTTGGTATCCAGGATAAAATGAATTTCATCTATTATATAGTTGTAACTTTACTAAGCTTTTCTTCATCAATAATTCTCGCAGATTGGCCTCAATTCTTAGGGCCAGAGAGAAACGGATCTCAAAAAAAGGCGGTGGTACCGTTAACATTTAAAGGCGGTGAACCTTTTATTAATTGGAAGCACGACATTGGCTTCGGGTTTTCCGGTCCAGTAGTTTCAGGTAGAAAAGTTTTTATTTTTCATCGTGAGAAAAATAAGTGTGTGATTGAATCTCTCGATCTTAATACTGGCAAGTCATTCTGGTCATTTAATTACGATACAGATTATGTAGACGATTTTGGTTTTGATAAAGGACCAAGAGCTGTACCTCTCATAAAGGAGAATAAAATATATACTTATGGTGCAGAAGGCATGTTGCATGCATTGGATCTTGAAACGGGAAAATTAATTTGGAAAAAAAATCTTCGTGATGAGCATGGAGCAACAAAAGGGTTTTTTGGTAGAGCGTGCTCCCCCATCATTATAGATGACACCCTTATTATACAAGCAGGAGGCAAAGGTTGTGGCATTCTTGGGCTAAACCCCAAAACAGGTAACATTCAATGGAAATTAAGTGATCATGAAGCTGGTTATGCCTCCCCAGTCGCAACAAAAATCAAAAATCAAAAACTAGCCATATGTTTTACTAGACAGGGGTTTCTATGTATTGATCCCAAAAAAGGTGAAATCATCATTGAAAAAGAAAATAGGGCTGAAATGAACGCATCCGTAAATGCTGCGAGCCCTGTCGTAATTGAAAATAATAAAATTTTCTTATCTGCTTGTTACGGTGTTGGAGCTTCTCTCTGGTTAATTGATATAGAAAACAAAAGGATAAAAGAGCTTTGGCAAACAAACGATAATTTAGATTGCCATTACGCAACTCCGGTCCTCTTCGACGGCCATCTTATCGGATATCACGGAAGACAAGAAACGGGAACCCAATTACGATGCATTGACGTTAAAAATGGAAAAATAAAATGGCAGTCAGCGCAAATGCCGGCAGGAACAGTTATTTTATCTGGCAAAACATTGATCATTCTCTCTGAAAGAGGTGAACTCATTTTAGCATCTGCAAATACTGAGGAATTCAAAATCTCTGCTAGAGGACAAATTCTTGGAGCAGAAACTAGAGCAATGCCAGCACTCTCCGATGGCTATTTTTTGGCCAGAGATAAGCGTAAATTGGTGTCTATTAAATTTAATCCTTAACATTAGTCCAAATAGCAGCTAGAAGAAATCATGCTCAAACCGATTTTAATAATTTTACTGTTTACTTTAACCAGCACTCTTAAGGGGCATGAACCCATTCATAATAATCCTGCTAAAAGCATGGTTAAGGCTGCAAACAACTTTATTTCCTCCTTGAATGATAAGGAAAAAGACAAGGCCTTATTTAAAAATGATAGTGATCACCGTAATGGTTGGTACTTCATACCCGATAAATTCATTAAACCAAATGGAAAACGCCAAGGGCTCCTAATTAAGAATATGAGCCAACAGCAACGTTTATTGGCACACGCTCTACTTGCAAGCGCTATGAGCAGCGATGGCTATCGTCAAGCTGCTACCGTGATGACTTTGGAAGCAATCCTTCATGAGTTAGAAAATAAGAATCCTATTAGAGACCCAGAACTTTATTATGTTTCAATTTTCGGAAAACCTTCTCTTAAAGGGGCTTGGGGGTGGAGATTTGAGGGTCATCACTTGTCTATTAATATTTCAATGGCTAAGGGTAAATTATTTTCACTTACCCCTTCATTCTTTGGTACCAATCCAGCAAGATCAGACTCGGGAAAATTTAAAGGATTAGAAGTACTCTCAGACGAACAAGATACAGCATTAGAACTGGCAAGATCTCTTAATAAGAATCAACGGGAGCTTGCAATACTTCCTGGCAAAGTTCCTGCAGACATAATAACGAAACAAGACAGAGAAGTGGACAGAAAAACTTTTCTACCAATAAAGGGAATTCCTTTCACTAAACTAAATGAAGATCAACAGACAAAACTTGAGAAGTTACTTTATTCATATGTATCAAAATACAGACATGATATTTTGGAAGAGATAAATGGGCGTAAAAAATTATTTGCTAACAAGCAAATCCATTTCGCTTGGTCCGGAGCCACCGAGAAAGGAAAAGGCCACTATTATAGAATTCAAAGTAAAGACTTTGTTTTTGAATATGATAACACTCAAGGTGGAGCTAATCATGTGCATGCAGTTTGGCGAGATTTTGATGGGGACTTTGGTAGAGATTTACTCAAGGAGCACCACGATAAGAACCACTAAGAGCGAATAGAGAAAAATGGGATTGTTTCTCCTAAAATTTCAAGAATCTCTAATTTTTTCTCGTCAGAAATATAATCATATTCCCCAACTTTGATTTTATTAGTCAGGACTCCTCTTATTTGTTTAAAAATAGAATTTCGTAAAATTTCAGGTAGGGCTGTAAAACTTTTTGAGTAAATCATGTAACTGCATGGGTACTTAAATATTCGATTTTTTAATTCTAAATCCCTAAGCGATCTACCCTCTGAGTCATTCTTTGATCTCTTTTTGAAATTACCTATGAAAGTTGAATCCCGGGATAATGATAAGACCTCTCCCGATAGTTTTGTTTCATCTTTCATCAATAAATGTGACACCAAATTATCTGTTATATTAGAAATCGCCTCCTCAAGTTCATCCTCATTCGAGCCATCCGATTTCTCACTATTATAAATAGCCTGCCTTGCTTTATATGCTGCTTCCACTAGCTCATAGTGTATACCGACCTGGTGATCAAATATTAAAAGAGCAACAATATCACTATCAGAATTAGGGTATTTACTGGATTCAAAAATTCTATCAGAATTCAACTTAGATTTCATCACCTTCAATTTTAACTCCTTTTTGTTAGACGAACGATACGCAATCGAGTTTCCCATATGCTTTAATGAGGAGTGTGCACCAGTGACATACCACCCTCCCCACCGCTCTGATATAGGAACATTATGACCTATTAATTCATAGCTATCTACTGAGCCTAAACTCCTACCTCTAATATCTGGAAAGACTGAACGCCCCAAAGGGCCAGGTAAAAAGTTTGTAGCGCTTCCTGCATGACATTCCAAGCACACTTTATCTCTAATAAATAGAGGAGATTTTTTATCTTTCAATGGTCGCTGAAAGAAGAACATGAATCCCTTCTCGGGATCTGCACTCGCAATCTCAATTCTACCATTAGGCATCCAACCTAAGTAAACATCTTCATTAAAATAAATTGCTCTCGGATTACTCGCAGAAACAGCTGCCCGCTGTAAGCTGGTCTTTGAAAAAACAAGAATTTGTGAGTCCTCAGATATTTTAAGGGCTTTCAGTAAGTCTTCAACAAGAGGAAGACCAAGAACTTTTCCGAATTTAGTTTCTCCTGATTCTACTTTTTTAAGAAGAAGAGACATAGGATCATTTAGATCACCTCCCCAGTAGTTATGCGGAGGTTCACTATAATCATTAAAAGCCTGAGCCTTTACAAAGCTAGAACATAAACCAGTAAAAAATAGAATTATGAGAATACTTTCCCTCATAAAGTTATTACAAATTTTTACCCTCTCATTTCACGTATTTTAGCCACTTCCTTAAGAACCTTGTTTATGCGCAGCACATTAGGGAAAGTCATGACTTCACGGTCACCTCCATGAGTAGCAATACTCAAATCACCTGAACCAAACCCTAAAGCCATATGTTGAACGTAATTATCCCTATGTTTTTCCATAACAACTCCAAAGGAATCAAAATTCTTTTCTCCCTCTCCTATTTCATTAACCATTGTAATTTGTGATGGTTGAAAATGAAAATACCTTCTCAGATCAAAAACGAAAACAACAAAAAGCCAGGGAATAAAAAGGACTGCACCCATTGCCCTGTAAAAGTCAGAATTAACAGACAACTCAAGATTACCTAACTGCTCAAGCAAAGGGTCCCACCAACCCAAAAGAGTTAACGCTAAACCTCCAGCTAAAGCACTTACTCCAAAAACCATAGCCCAAACACCTCTAAGATTAACATTTGTGAAAAAAACAACGACTCCTACGATCACCAGATGCATCAAAGTTAAATGGTCTAAAGCGAAAGACTGCTCACCTATTTCTTTACTAAACCCTCCAAAAACAGTTAAGTCACTAAGAACGTAGGCCCCTAACCATATCGGCCAGTAATATATTATCTGACTATGGCTATAAAAAATAATTCCTTCCTTACTACAATCACGTTTTCTCTTGTAGGAATAATATGTCATTCCAGAAATAGATAACCCAATGGCTAGTGGTGTTATGAAAAAAGGGTTACCAAAAATCACTGGCACAATTGATGCAACCAACAGGACAATAGCAATGACCAAATAATTTAAAGTTGGGCCCTTATTACTCTTAACTTTTGAAGCTTCTTCGTTTTTATCTTTTGAATTATTATCATCACCTCCATTTTTAAGGCGAATAGAGTTTTTTTCACTATCCGTTGAATCATATAGCTCATCTACTTCAGTATCATCACTCATAATTTTTATATTAAATCGGTTTTATGTATTATAAGCATAATTCATGCCTGTAACAGTAAATTAAGCTAATTTTAAAAGTTATAATTAGATAAGTGATAGTGCAGCAGTACGATAATTTATCACAAATTTAAACCCAGCACCATTCATCAATCGTTTTTGCAATATTAGTATTAATCATATAAGCTAAACTTTGTGAAAAATTTCACAAAGTTCTTGCCCGAAATTTGATTAGCCCTAATTTATCATCATTAAGTATTAAATAATGCCTAAAACCACTACTCCTGCAGCTTACGACTCCAAGATTGAAGGTAATGTCACTTTCACCAAATTGGATACAGCCATTAACTGGATGAGAAGTAATTCATTATGGCCGATGCCGATGGGGCTTGCGTGTTGTGGGATCGAGTTAATGGCAACCGGAGCTTCAAGATTTGACATATCGCGCTTCGGAATGGAAGTCATGAGATTTTCACCTAGGCAAAGTGATGTTATGATTGTTGCTGGTACTGTCACTTACAAAATGGCTCTTGCTGTTAAAAGAATTTATGATCAAATGGCCGAGCCGAAGTGGGTCATTGCTATGGGAGCATGCGCATCCTCTGGAGGTATGTACAGAAGCTATGCGGTGCTTCAAGGTATAGACCAACTCCTACCGGTAGACGTTTACATTAGTGGGTGCCCTCCTCGCCCAGAGGCTCTGCTAGAAGGTCTAATGAGACTTCAAAGAAAAATTGATACTGAAGAATCGACAGTCGAGCAAAAAAAAGAGCTTCTAAGCAAAATTAGCTAACAATAAAAAGAGTTTATGGATTCTTCAGAGGCAGTAAAAAAAATAGAATCTGAATACAAGGAAAGTATTCTGTTGAAAACCTCCTTTCGTGGTGAGTTGTCACTCACTGTAAACAAAAGTGATATATTTTCTATCTGTTCTTTCTGTAAAGAAACTTTAAATTTTGACTACCTAGTTGATTTAACAGCAAACGACAACATGGGCATAGATCCTAGGTATGAGGTTGTATATGAGTTATACTCATACACCCACTCTTGCCATCTGCGCTTAAAAGTCGGAATAGACGAATCAGAAAGAGAAGTAGCGAGCGTTACGAAACTTTGGCCTACAGCAAATTGGCATGAAAGAGAGGCATTTGATATGATCGGAATTTCATTTTCTGGTCACCCTGACATGAGAAGAATTTTAATGTGGGAGGGATATCCGTATTTCCCCCTTCGTAAGGATTTTCCATTAGCTGGCAAAACCAGCGAAATGCCTGACGTCGCATTCTCAGAGCCAGTTCCTTTAGCAGGCGGACCTTTTGTTACATCACCGTGCTCAGCTGGTACAGATAAAAGAGAACCGCGATCTAGAGAGATTCCCTCATAGCTAAATATAATACTTAAACTAAATATTTCTGTTATTCTATCGAGGATAATGACTTTATAGAATCATACATAGCCTCCATTTTAGGAATTTCTACTCCAACACTTCTTCCAACTCTTACTGGGTTACCCCATATCGCCTCAACCTCTACGGGCCTACCCTCAATAAAATCAATCATACTTGATGGCCTATAAGGCCCCATTGATTTTGTTTCCTTGATATTATAATCTATTAATGAGGTTGATAAATTACAGCCTAACTTATTAGCCACTTGTATAACTTCAGCCATTAACGCTTGAGCCAAAGAAAGTAATGATTCGTCCTCTAAAATTGCTGCAGTATCAACTCCTCCCTTAGATATCGATATACCATTAAAGGGAATATTCCAAACTAACTTCTTCCATCTCTGTTCAATCAATGATTCAGAAACAATGAAAGGAATTCCTGCATTTTTAAACATTAAGGCAATATCATGAGTTCTTGGTATTGGCAGGCCTGTAAATTCTCCACAGCTTATAGTGCCTTGAGCAATATGTCTAACAACGCCCTTAGAGATCCTATTGAGACACACAAAACAAAGGCCTCCCAATACTCGCTGTGCACCAAATATTTTTGCGATAAAATCTTCATTTCCCAAACCATTTTGAAGAGTCAAAATAACTGTTTCTTTTTTGATCAACGGAGGAATTAGATAACCAAGCGCTTCATTGTCTGTCGCCTTTATACCAATAATAATTAAATCACAGGGACCAATTTCCTCAGCCAACTTATAAATAGATGGATTAGTTAAACATTCAGTTACACCACTTATAGACTCAATTTTTATACCATACTTAGAAACTTGATCAAAATCTTTACGCATCAAAAAATGAACATTTTGCCCTGATAAGGCCAACTTAGCTCCATAAAATAATCCAACCGCTCCACAACCCACAATAGCAATTTTTGGATTTCTCATCTAAAAAAAGTTTTAACTTCCGCTAGGAATAATTTTTACAATAACTTTAGATTCAGTATTAAAATATTTTTTTGCACACTTCAATACATTATCGGAATCAACTTCTTTTATTTGTTGAATACTCTTTTGGTCGTAATCGTCTCCTAAACCATACAAAATATTTAAAGCAGTAGACTGAGAACGAGATGAGTATGACTGTCTACTTAAGCTGTACTTTCCAATAAGCGAATTTTTTGCCCGACTTAAAATATCTTCTCCAATTTTTTCACTAATTAAAGATTCAATAATTGATTCCAATTCGACCTGCACTTTTGGCAAGGCCTCTTTACTTGTACCAACATAAAACAAAATATTACCCCTAGAATAACCTAGCATTTGGCTCATTCCTACATAATAAGCAAGGCCAAGATTTTCTCGGATACGAACAAATAATAAACCATCCATTCCTCCAGCAATTTCTTCTATTATTGCCATAACCGATCTATCTTCATCACTTAATCTAAGTCCCGGATAGGCAACTAAAAATACGGCTTGTTCCTTATGATGACTAATTTCAATTTCTTTTGTCTTAATTGGCCATTGGGGCTCACATAGCATAGGATCGACTTTATCACCCATCTTAATACCAGAATAAAATTCTTCGATTTTATCAATCGCCATCTTATTATCTACTGCTCCACATAAGGATATGACACCATTTCTAGAGTTTACGTAATTCGAATAAAAATTTTTAAGACTCAAGGAATCACAACCCTCAATATCATCAACCACTCCTAATCTCGAATAACTATGAGCATGTTGCCCAAACAAATTTTCTCTAGCCGTTTTGACTGCAAGACTTAAAGGGCTTTCTATTTCCTCACGAATTTCTGCAATTAGTGTCGATTTTTCAATTTTAAGATCACGATCTGGAAAAATAGAACTAAGGGTAATGTCTGATACAATCTTGACACCTTCTTCAAAATCATTAGACAAAAATTCTGAGTTTATAGATAATGAATTGTTGCCACCAACAGGTAAAACACTCCCTCCAAGAGATTCTATTTTTAGAGCGATCTGATCGGCTTCAAAATTCTTTGTTCCTTTTAACAGAACTCTGGAAAGCAATTGAGTCATTCCATTGCCACTTAATTTATCAGCAAAAAGGCCAGCTTTAAAAACCGTACTATATGACATCAATGGCAATCGATGATCTTCTTCTATGTATACCTTTAACCCGTTTTCAAGACTGTGATTAATGATTTTTTTCTTTATACCACGATTAATAAAAACTTCACTGCTACTTTCCTTTTTATTTCCCACCTCAACAACACTAAGCGTATCATCAATTAAATAGCGTTTAGCTACATCAAGAACATCTTCAGTCGCTACCATTGATATCCTTTTAATATATTCTTTAGTGAAATCTACATTCCTTGTAACTGACCAATTTGACCCAATATCTGAAGCCTGTCCCTGAACGGTAAGAAGCGATTCCAATTGTGAAACTAATGCGATCCTCTTTGCTTTTTGAATTTCTTCCTCGTCAATCCCCTCATTTTTTACCTTATTCAAGATATCAAATACCTTTTGTTCGACGACGTGTTTATTGCTTGAATCAATACCAGCACCTATAGCAAATATTCCTGCATAACTAGGTGTATATGAGTACGCATTTATGCTGTGAACTAAACCCAACTCTTCCTTTAAAGATCTAAATAATCTAGAGCTTCGCCCCTGACCAAGAATGACTGCCATTACATCTATTGCAGCAGTATCCTTATCTGTAATACTTGGAATCTTCCATGCCATCCAAAATCGAGTTATCGGATTCGTGAAATTCACAAAACTATCTCGCCTGCCTAACTGCATAGGCTCTTGAGGGACATATATTGATTGAGATATTTGCCGGGAAGGTTTCTCAAAAAACTCTTGAATTTTAGGCCTTATTTTCTCTAAAGATACATCTCCTGAAATTACTAGGAAAATATTATCAGGCACATACCGATCTTTATAATATTCAACAACATCGGAATGGCTAAGACTATTAAAATTATCTAAATACCCGATGACAGGAAGACCAAAAGGATGCTTTTGGTAGCAGGTGTTAAACATTTCCTGACTAGCAACCTTATCCGCATCATCCTTTCCCATTGATATTTCTCTCCTTATAACTTCACGCTCAGGCTCAAATTCTTTCTTAGGAAAAATTGCCTGGAAGACAATATCATGAAGAATCTCAATCGCCTTCTCTATACCATTGGCAGGAGAATCAATATAATAAACAGTTCGATCAAAAGAAGTATAAGCATTAATATTTCCACCTATTGAACTAACATCTTGAGCAATACAAAGAGACTCACGATGCTTAGTACCTTTAAATACCATATGTTCTACGAAATGAGAAACACCAGTTCCTAGATGCTTACCCTCATGTATTGACCCAGTTTCACACCAAGCTTGTAAACTAACTACTGGATTAGAATGATCCTCTCTAACAATTACGTTTAAACCATTTCCGAGCTTAAACCGCTCAGTTCTAAGATCAGGAAACTTAATCTCTTTCATTAACGAGCACTAAAATCATGAGAGTCATTACTTTTCTTTCCAAGTCTTTTACTTTTTGGCAAAAAAGGATCTACAAAAGCTTCCTCAAAATCATAAACACCTATAAAATCTTCTTCTTGGTCTCGTTCACTTTTACCGAATGCACCAACTTCAATAAGATTAAAAACCATTTTACCAACATCCTCAGAACAAGATAAGCCCCACTCCTGAAGTAACGTCATACTCATAGGCCCAAATTGTTTAAGCATTCTTTCTCTAAAAGCTGCTAAAAGCTCAGCTCCTGAAACATGCTTGTTTTCACCACCTGAAGCCTTGCGCTGTTTGTCGACAGCTTGCAATAACACTTCCTGTAGGAAATAATATGAATCTTCTGAATAACTAGAGTCCATTTTTAGGACTTCTTCAACGGCATCATGAAAATCAGGTTTTTGCACTTTATTAAGTTGATTAATCTATCTTTTAAACTCTTTATCCAACTCGTCAAGATATTCAGAAAGTTTATCTTTTCTTGGGGGAAGCGGTCGACTCAATTCATTGTATGTTTTTTGATAATTTTGGAAATTATCACTTCTATTCTTTATTTGTGTAGCTTCAAACCAATTAAGATAGTCCCTCGCTTGATTTGTAGATTTGATCATAGAACTCCGAATGTATTGGAGATCTTTAAGCCTTTGATCAACACCCTTAATTTTACCTGTCGAAATGTTAATTAAAATTTTCTGATACTCTTGTATAATTGGTCGAAAAAGAGGAAATGCACGATAACTCAATTTTAAAAGTTTAGATTCATTAATTTTTAAACTTCTCTCTACTGATATACTCTTATCATCTTTTCTTACGATCTCTTTGTAATCATTAATATCATAAATTAAAAATTCATATTCTGATTTTCCTTCATTAAGATCTTCAAGACTTTCTACGTCTTGGTTCTTCGGCTTTTTAAAAAAATACTTGATAGTATCTCCCAAATTTTTCTTATTCTTATTAGAAATATTTTTGTTTTTAGCGCTCACTATTTTAATCTTAAGGCATTCAACTAATTCTTTCTCAGTTTCAATCGGACTCAAAATTTCTGTAGCATTAGGCTCAGCCATACGAGCACACTCCATAACCCACCAGTCTTCTAGACTTTCATTTGCGCTACCATTATTTGTGAAAAATCGCTTTACACTATCGAGAGATTTTTCATCACCAGAATTAAAATCTAAAAGGTATTTCTGTAATCGAGAAGCCCCATCATCTTGGCTTAATAAAGCATAAACTAACGCCCCACAAGAAGTCCTATAAACCCCTTCTGAAATAGAATCCATTTTCCCTATATCTGATACGACTATTTCTTTTAAAGATAACACTTTTCCCTTTCTTAAAAACTTAGATAATGAACCGTCATTCAATTTTCTTCCCTCATAACTCAACACTTCAGCTAAACCTATCCTAATCCAATCAGGAATAACTCCATTTTTATTTGCAGTCACCACCCTCTTTCCGCTTTTAATTATTAGTTCCGCAACTAGTAATTTTACTAGCTCCTCTTTTAATAAATGTGCCTTGAACTTATCTCCTAGATTTATATCAATTTGAAATCTGAATTTATCGTCTGGCAATTTAAAGATATTCGGTTTTATGGGTGAACCAGTGTTAATATCTCTTAAATCCCCCCTAATCTGTATAACCAAAGGGTAGCGCCATCTATCTCGTAGCTTTAGTAAACTCAAAAGCTCACTCTTTGTTCTCTCACAAAACACACACATTGCTCCTCTGGCTACACTGTCATCACCATGAACAATAAACTGCCTGGTTGAACTTCTACTGATTCCTGTGTCAGGAAGCACATTAACAGCCTTATCTTGAGAATATGATGAATCTAATAAAAAAAACAAAACAACAATCAAAAAAGCACACCTATTATTTAATGTAGTTATGAGGGGCATCATGACTCTAATTATTTTCATTGTCTCCTCTGCTTAAGTTGAAGCCAATTTTCTTTAAGTGTAATAGAGATTGGTCGTGAAAGCATTTCTTTTTCACTGTCAAAAAGATCAGAAATACCTACGATTCCAGGATAAAGCAAAGAAACGAATCCTCCAGGAACATTTAATCTCCCAAATTTTCCTGACCTAACTGTAATTTCAATACCTCTCATTGTTGAAACTACATTGAATTTAGCACTAAAAGTCAACGGTAGTTCATTCAATTTCCTAATAATAATTAGATCAAACGCACCATCTTCAAGTTTTACTGCAAGAGAATTGAATTTTACTAATTCACTGAAGGGATCTTTTTCCTTCCCAACTATAACTGAATTCAAATACTGATTCAAAGCCGCTTCACTGCATTCAAAATCACTCCCATTATCAAGTGCTTCTTTTACTCTCAAAAGAATATCATTAGGTGATCTATTAGCATTGTCTCCTAAATCGACATCACTCAAATCCTCAGCAGAAAAAATTAATAAATGAACCCAAGCGATGACAAGTATGACAATTAAACAAAATAAATTAGATATAAAAACCTTAACAAATGGTTTTAGACGCGGCACAAAATTTATTCAATAGGGTTATTTTTATATTAGGTATCTTTTTTCTTATTTTTCTTAGCTTTAGGTTTCTTATTTTCTGAGTCTGAACTTGATTTTTTCTTATCAGCATCAGCCTTAGCTCCAGCCTTATATGAATCACTCCTGTAATCAGTCTCATAGAAGCCTGAACCTTTAAAAATAACACCAGCTCCAGTACCAAGCAATCGCTCAACTACCCCTCCACAATTCTTATCTTGGCACTTTTTAAGTTTTCTATCTTTCATAGACTGAAAGACCTCAAATGTTTGTTCGCATTTTTCGCAATAATATTCGTAAGTCGGCATTTAATAAACAATTTATAACTTTAGGTGAACTATAGAGACATAATAAAAAGGCTAATTAGAATTCTTCAACTTCTTGACCAAAGCAATTAACTAAACTTAAGTGTTTAGAACAATAAACTTGTCAAATCTGGTGAACAAAAAACTTAATTTATTAGTTATTCCGATAATATGTAGTTTTTTAAACTGCAGTTGTTCTTTTAACCCATATGATTTTGGTAACGGAAGCACCTCATATCTTGGCCCTGTTGGAGGAAATATTCCAATATCTCAATTGCAAGGCCCCATAGATTCAGTGTCATTTTGGGATCCTGGAAACGCAAAAGGTAATCCGCTTGTTAGGATTAATCTAAAGCAGCAAAGAGCTAAGTTTTATAAAGGATCAACATTAATAGGTATATCAAAAATCTCAAGTGGTAGAGAAGGATTTGGTACTCCTTCTGGAAGTTATAAAATCTTACAGAAAAACGCTGACCACATTTCAAATATTTATGGCGTATGGAAAACACCTGATGGAACAATCGTCAATGATGATGTGGACCTTCGAAAACAACCTGTTCCTCCTCCCGGACTCATTTATGAAGGTGCGGCAATGCCAAACTTTATGCGTATTACTCAAGGTGGCGTTGGAATGCATGCAGGATACATTCCAGGATACCCCGCTTCTCACGGATGCATTAGAATGCCAGAAAGAATGTCCCGCATATTTTTTGAAAATGTTTCAATCGGAACTCCTGTTATTGTGGAGCCATAACACTCTCTATTAATGAATCATGATATAGAAATCGAACCCGCTTCTTTAGAAGCCTGGCTAGAGGATTCCAATAAAAAAAACCCAAGATTAATTGACTGCAGAGAACCCGAAGAAAGATTAATATGTTATATAAAGGAATCTGAACTTATACCGCTCAAGGAAATCGAGAGCGCTATTAGCGAGTGGCACAGTGATTACAAACAGAACTTTGTAATTTACTGTCATCATGGAATAAGATCTTTGCAAGCCGCACAATTCTTGAGGGAACAAGGATTTGAAAACGCCTACAGCCTAGCAGGAGGAATTGAAAAGTGGGCTATAGATATCGATCAAGAACTTACAAGATATTAAAAACATTAGAATAACTACTTAGACTGACTGCGATAATAAGTCTTTAACCTAAGTCCATTTAGTCTAATGAATCCGGTCGCATCATCCTGATTATAAGCTTCCTCAGCACCACCTTCCATTGTCGCAATATCCTCACTATATAGACTTGCCTTACTCTTAACCCCTGCAGAAATAACATTACCCTTGTATAATTTGAGCCTAACCTCACCAGATACATTCTTTTGACTTTCTTTCACTAACGCCTGAATAGATTCTCTCTCAGGAGAAAACCAGAAACCATTGTAAACTAATTCTGCATATTTAGGAATCAGCGAATCTCGAATATGCATCACCTCACGGTCCATGGTAAGACTTTCCATGATTCTATGGGCATCAAAAAGAATTGCACCACCTGGCGTCTCGTAAACTCCTCGGCTTTTCATACCTACGAATCGATTCTCCACCATATCAACTCTACCTATTCCATTTCTACCACCAAGACAATTTAACAAGACCATTACAGAGTAAGGCGAAAGCTTTTGATAATCTCCAAGAGAACCTTGAGCCTCTAGATTGAAATCATTAATTGCTTGTTCTATGCCATTAAATTGAAGCCCCACTATATTACCTTTATCAAACAAAATTTGTACGTATTCAGGAGCATCAGGGGCTTCCTCAGGAGAAACAGAAAGAACGTACATGGACTTACAATCTTCTGTACTAGCATCATACCAAGGGTCTTCAAGTATCCCGCTTTCAAAGCTTATATGGAGTAGATTACGGTCCATCGAATATGGCTTTGATGCACTTGCTTGAACTGGAATACCCTGTTTTTCAGCATAACTAATCATTTCAGCACGCCCAGGAAATTCCTCTCGAAATTCAGCCATCCTCCAAGGAGCTATCATCTCCATATCAGGTGCTAGCGCAGCTGCAGAAAGCTCAAATCTTACCTGATCGTTACCCTTCCCTGTCGCTCCATGAGCAAAAGAATCTGCACCTTCCTGTTTAGCTATTTCAATCATTCCTTTAGTAATCACCGGGCGCGCAATACTCGTTCCTAACCAATACTTCCCTTCATAAATCGCTCCAGCTTGAAACATTGGGAATATAAAATCCTCTGCAAACTCTTCTTTGAGATCACCTATAAAACATTTTGAAGCACCGGTGTTTAATGCTTTTTCTTCTAAACCGTCGAGTTCTTCTCCTTGACCAACATCGGCACAATAGGCGATAACTTCGGCATTATAATGCTCCTTCAACCATAATAAGAGAACTGAGGTATCGAGACCTCCTGAATATGCTACAATAATCTTTTTGCTCATACTGGACTTGATAGTAAATCAGAGGTTAACTTTGTCAATTCATGCAATCAATCATCTCTTTACTTTATATCGGTCTGGGTGGATTCATTGGGGCAGTTTCAAGGTGGGGACTAAGCCATATAATTCGAAAATCTACGGCTGATGGAGCATTTCCACTATCTACATTGATTGTCAATCTAATCGGATGTCTTGGAATTGGAGTTGCTTATTCAATATGGGAAAATAACAACAGCGCCAAATTAATCATAATTATTGGATTTTTAGGTGGCTTTACTACATTCTCAACATTTGCCTACGAAACATTGTCACTTATTAAGAACGGAAATACTCTGACTGCAATTAGCTACGTCACATCAAGTAGCATAATAGGTGTGTTTTTAGTTTGGGTAGGAATGAAATTCAGCTCCTAATTGATTCACTCCTAAGTTTTAGTTAACAGGCATTCTTACAAATTTCTGAAAAGCTTTCAGCTTCCAAACTAGCTCCACCCACCAGGGCGCCATCAACATCTTCCTGAGACATAAGTTCCTGTGTATTTGCTGGCTTTACACTACCACCATACTGAATCCTGATGCTCTGAGAAATTTCTTCACCGAACATATCCTTCAATACTGACCTAGAAAAGGCATGCGCTTCCTGAGCCTGATCAGGACTTGCTGTTCTTCCGGTTCCAATAGCCCAAACAGGCTCATAAGCTATAACTGTATCAGGCATATTCTCAGAACTTAATCCATTTAACCCTTCCTCAATTTGTCGTCGAAGCACATCTTCAATTTTACCACCATCTCTTTCTTCTAATGTTTCACCTATACAGACTATCGGCTTAACACCAGCAGCATGTAAGGCCTTAGCCTTAGAATTAATCATCGAATCACTTTCACCAAAAATAGCTCTTCTCTCGCTATGTCCGATTATAACATAATCAACACCTATCTCTTTGAGCATGCCTATACTAATTTCTGCAGTAAATGCACCACTTTCCTCAAAATAACAATTTTGAGCAGCTAGCATAGTAGTATCACTGTTAGCTAAAGCTTCTTTAACAGCAGGAAGAGCAACAAAAGCGGGAGCTAAAACAATATCAACTTCAGTAGAACCACCAATGTGGTTCTCAAACAAATCGACAAATTCTACAGCCTCTTTAGGCGTCTTGTTCATTTTCCAGTTAGCTGCAATTATAGGTTTACGGTTCATAACTATTTGTAATGTAAGGTTAAATTATTATCTGATTATTAAATTATATATCATCAAGAGAATCGACTCCTGGAAGTATTTTACCTTCAAGAAGTTCAAGAGAGGCCCCTCCTCCTGTAGATATAAAAGTCACATTATCGGCAAAACCAAATTTTTTCACCGCAGTAACAGAATCTCCGCCGCCAATTATACTTAATGCATTACTATTTGCTATTGCTTCAGCCAACATTTTGGTACCCTTAGAAAAGGCCTCTATCTCGAAAACCCCCATAGGTCCATTCCAAAGAATAGTTTTAGCAGAACTAATTACTTGGGAAAACTCTTCAATAGCTTGTTGCCCGATATCAAGTCCTTCCCAACCTTCTCTAATTGATCCACCTTCATCATAGGGCTGAATATTATTTGTATTAGCTTCATTTGAAAAATCATCTGCTTCAAGACTATCAGCAGGAAGTAGCAAATTAACCTCTTTTGTATTTGCTTCATCCAAAAGCTCTTTTGCAATAGGAATATCATCATCTACAACGTAACTTTCTCCAATAGAGTAACCTTGAGCCTTTCTAAATGCGTACTGCATTGCTCCTCCAATTAATATGGTATCAGCCTTATCAATAAGAGCCTTAATAACACCAATTTTGTCAGATACTTTTTTCCCTCCAAGTATAACAACAAACGGGTTATCCGGATTTTTTAATTCACCTTTAAGATATTTAAGTTCTTTCTCTAATAAAAAACCCATCACTGAATCTTGAACATAAGCAGTAACACCTGAAGTAGAAGCGTGAGCTCTATGAGCAGTACCGAAAGCATCATTTACATATACATCAGCAATGGATGACAATTGATTTGCAAAATCTGCGTCATTTTCAGTCTCTTCAGAATAGAATCTCACATTTTCCAGAAGACAAACCTGACCTTCAGATAATTTTTCTACAGCATCAACAACAGACTGACCAATACAATCTCCAACAAATACAACCTCAGCACTCAATAGTTCACTAAGTCTATTGGCGACAACATCAAGAGAATACTCTGAATTTTTCTCGCCACCAGGTCTACCTAAATGACTAGATAGTATAACGCGAGCCCCCTCTTCAATTAAAAATTTAATAGTTGGAATCGCACCCACTATTCTCGTGTCGTCAGTTATCTGCCTTTCTTTGTTTAATGGGACATTGAAATCGCATCTAACTAGCACTTTTCTTCCTTGAAGATTAATATCTCTTATCGTCTTCTTTGACATTTTAATCAGCCTATTTAGATAGTAAAAGGCACCCTGATTAGGGGTGCCTTTTATGTTAAATTATATTATATTATAATGCTTACTCTCCAGCAAGCATATGCATAGCCTCGATAGCACGGTTACTATAACCCCACTCATTATCATACCAACCGACTACTTTAACTAGGTCTCCTCCCATCTCAATAGTTACATCAGCATCTAAAATGCATGAGTGAGGGTTTCCAACGATATCCATCAATACTGGCTCTTCTTCTGAATACTCCAATATTCCTTTGAGTGAGCCTTCAGCAGCTTCTTTGAACTTGGCATTCATTTCCTCAACAGTTGTTTTGGTCTTTAATTGAGCAGTAAAATCAGTCACTGATCCTGTCGGGGTGGGAACTCTAAATGCACCACCATTTAATTTTCCTTTAAGCTCTGGTATAACTTCACCAATAGCTCTAGCTGCACCAGTACTGGAAGGAATAATATTAACAGCAGCTGATCGAGCTCTTCTTAAATCACTGTGTGGAGTATCCAATAATCTTTGATCTCCAGTATAGCTGTGAATTGTACTCATTACACCTCGCTCAACGCCAAACGAATCATTAAGCACCTTAACCATTGGAGCAAGGCAGTTTGTAGTACAACTGGCATTAGAAACGACATGATGCTCATCTGCATTATATTGATCCGAATTAATACCTAAGCACATAGTAAGATCAACGTTCTTGCCTGGCGCAGAAATAAGAACTTTCTTCGCTCCTCCATTAGTTATATGAAGCTCTGCTTTTTCTCTAGCTGTAAAAAAACCTGTAGATTCAAGCACTACTTCTACACCATGATCTGACCACGGTAATTTTGCTGGATCTCTTTCTTCGTAAACCTTAATAGAATGTCCATCAACTGTAATACTCTCGTCATCATAAGAGATTTCAGCATCTAACTTACCGCAAGTTGAATCCCACTTTAGAAGATGAGCTAAGGTCTTGTTATCTGTTAAATCATTGACAGCAACAACACTTTTACGTTGTTCCTTAGTCATTGCTCTGAATACATTTCGACCGATTCGGCCAAATCCGTTAATTCCAAATGTGGGCATAATTATTTCTAGTTTACTTTTTTTATTATCTTTAGAAGCGGCTTACTAAAGCAAAGTGCTTACCAAGCGTCAACAGACTTAAATTATCAAATCCTGATACCGCTATAACTTATTGATAGTAAGATATATGCAAATATAAAGTTTGAGTTTTTTTTTGTAAAAATTACAAAAAAGGAATTTTATTACTTTGGTATAACTTTAATACTTACTGATTTTTCATCCTTAAGGTATTTAGAAGCAAGATTATTAACCTCATCCAAAGTGATACTTTTATAATCATCGACCATTGTCTTTGCCCATTCTAATTTATCAGGGAATTCCTGAGAACTAAGGGCCACAGTTCTTAACCAATAGCTATTTTGGCGCAATTGTTGATCAATACTATTAAGTAATGGTTTTAGCGCTCTTTGTAATTCATCCTCAGTGATTCCATATTTTGATAAGTCTGATCCTATACTTTGAACCACTTGAACGATTTTCTCAGCCTGCTCTGGGTCGACAGTAAGAATAGACATCAGATAACCGTATCCATCATAAGTATCACTTGGTATATGTCGAGCATAGGGACTATAAGCCTCACCAAGCTCTTCCCTAACTTTTGATCTAAGCCTATCAGCAAATACCGTACCTAGAACACTTAATCTTCGAGTCCTAGTTATATTCCAAATATCCTCAGTCGGCCAATAAACTCCAATCATAGCTTTAGGAATTTCAGATTCAAAAATGAATTCTTTCAACTGACCAGTCTTTGGAAAAAGGATGCTTCTATTTTCTTTGAATTTTCTTTTTATTTTATTTCTCTCCGGCAACGAACCTATAGTCCTTGCGACAACATCAATAATCTCTTCCTCATCTAAATCACCCACAATTCCAATTTCCAAATACCCTTTTTTAAGTGATGAATCTAACCAAGATTGAACATCGAGCTTTGTAATCTTTTCTAAATCTGACCTCGAAGGAAATCCTGATCTGTAATCATTGCTTTTTAGAAACCTATCAACTCGATCCTGTAAGACACCCATTGGAGTATGTGATAATTGGTTATAAATAGGATCAATTTTATTCTTAAATTGTCTGAATGCTTCTTCCCGGTAACCAGGGTCGACAAGATAGGCCGTCATAAGTTGCATAGTATGGTGAAAATCTTTTTGGTTTGTTGATCCGCTATAAACAAAAGCATCCTCACCAACAGAAAATGATCCATTAACAGTTTTACCTGCAAAGATTCTTCTAAGTTCATCGCTACTATGCTTATTCAATCCTCCAGCATCAAACACGGCCGATGTAACAACAGCTAATCCCGGCTTATCTTTGGGCATTGATAACATACCAGATCCGATTCTCGCACCAATAATAATAGAATCTTTCGAGAAATCAGTTTTTTTAATATTTAACCTTACATTATTTTCAAAACGAATTTGCGTAACTCCAACAGAATCATCTTTAACTCGCTCAATAACTTTGCCCCGGGCTCCAAATGTCTTGTAAGCAAATTCCGATTGCACCTCATCTTTGAGGGCTTCCACTTTAGTTGCAGCTGATTTTTTGTATACTTGTATGATCTTATTATCAGCTTTAGTTAGTTCTATATTACCACCAATAAAAAGCTGTCTATCTTCACTATCCCAAGCAGATTTAAGCTCATCGTGACAACTATCCTTGTCTAAAGCTGAAATATTCTTCGTTATCCATTTAAGGTCCTGTTTTGGACTAGAAAAAACCCTCTTCATTGAAATTGAACGCGTTAAGGAATCTGCCAAGGACCTAGACTTTCTTGATGACGCACTTCTATTTGCTTGTTCGTATGCATTTAAAAGATTTGCCTTAACCTCATTAAATTCAGATTCATTAAATCCATGATTTAATACTCTTCTAATCTCTTGCTCAGCAACCGATAAAGCACCCTCCCAATTCTCAGGTTCACAAGTGACATAAATACTGGCAAATTTTGCAAAATCCAAAAATTCCTGAGCATATGAACCACCACCAGTAATGACGGCTCCTTCTTTCTTAGTTATTTCAGAGATTCTATTATTAATTATACTGTTAGCAATTAACAGTTTTAGACTCTTTATATTTTTTTTAGAATTATCAGGCTCCCATGAGTATGGATTAACCACTTCAATACTAACACTTGTTTCAGAAGCTTCCTTTTCATAATGTGTTTTTGTAATAATCCCTCGACCAACAGTAATACTCCCAAGATTAGGATCACCTTGGGGAGTTTTAGGAGATTCCATCGCTGAAAAATGCTTTTCTATGATAGGAATTATTTTTTCAGGTTCCACATCACCAACAACAACGACCGCCATGCGGTCTGGAGTATACCACTTATTATAAAAACTCATAAATTGCGATCTATCAGCACCCTTAATTATTTTCTTTGTCCCAATAGGGAAGCGTTTGCTAATTAATGAATCTGGTAACGCGAATTTATAAGCTTCTTTCTGTGTTCTCCACTCAGCTGAATCTCGAGTAATTAATTCACTCAATATAACACCTCGTTCCTTTTCAATCTCTGCTTTACTCATCAACATCCCATCTGCATAATCTCGGAAAAGCAACATAGCCCTTTCAATCATCTCCTTGTCAGGCTTCGGTAATTCCAGCTTATACACCGTCTCCTTAAATGATGTATGAGCATTAGTATCTCCTCCAAACGACATGCCAAGTCTTTGAAAATACTCAACCATCTCCCCAGCAGGAAAATTTTTAGTACCATTAAAAGCCATATGCTCAATAAAATGAGCAAGCCCCAGCTGATCTTCACTCTCCATAAGTGAACCAGCATCAACAAATAGTCGCATACTAATTCTTTTAGGAGGTTCGCTATTGGGCATTATTGCATATCGAATTCCATTATCGAGTGAACCAAATGTAACCGAAGGATCTGGGGCTATATCACTTGTATCATGCGCCCATTTTTTTGATTCCCCACCAATTACAACGGTAATTAAAAAAGAGATTTGAATTAGTAATAGGTTAATTGTTTTCATAACTATAAATTTTAAGAAATTATTTGTTCAGCTCGCTTTAATACTATTCTCACTATTTACCACATAATACAGTATATTTTTCCTCATTTGTTAAGGTTTAGTAATATTAATAATATAGAATAAATCATCAAGCTTTAGAAGCTTCACAATGTAATCAATACAAAACTAAAAAACTTAGGAAAGGTCCCCTTGGGAAGAGAATAAATTCTCAATCCTTTAAGGGAAGTAAGTAACGATCAGTAAAAGAAAATATTGGGCATTTGACGACGTTGAAAAGGCAAACCTACGTGGCACAGATTGACAAGACTTATTCCGCAACGCCATAACCACTCGTTAAACTTTCTATCTCGATTTCAGAAAAATCCTTCGCGTATAATATGCAATGCCCCTTATATAATAATATATTTATCATTAATAAATCATTTAATACTCAATTATTACTATCTTGAATCTTGTGATTTGCTCTATGTTATTGTTTTTAGTAAATTATAAAAAATGAAGATTGCACTTATTTATAAAAAGAGCGCTTGGGAGCTTTTTTCTGAATCCAGTGATGAAAACGTGAGTTCATTTATGTTGAAAGATCAACAACAAAGAGCAGCATTTAAACAAAGTCACCTAATCCAAAAAGAAACTATGGATTGCGTTGAGCGAACCTTAAGTGAACACAATACCTCCATTAAGAAAATTTATCGATCCTCACTACATGATCATGACTTAAATGATTTTGATTTAGTAATTACTGTTGGTGGTGATGGAACTTTCCTCGAATCTACACATTATATTACTGGAGACACTCCCATAATTGGGGTCAATTCAGACCCATCAAGAAGCGTTGGTTTTTTTTGTGCTTGTAGAGCTGAAAATTTTGCAAACTTTTACTCTAATTTATTGAATCAGCCGAAAATTTCTTTGAGTAGATTAT
>CESM01234941.1_pt1 | contig 35733 bp, 35 predicted proteins | sample 361421 | NCBI WGS metagenome assembly CESM01 (sample SAMEA2622219, study PRJEB7988) | marine metagenome | isolation source: saline water (ENVO:00002010), including | reverse complement strand
AAATCATAAAAATCATGAAATTGCCAAAAGTCAAATGTCTGATTTTGGGGGAATGATTTCATTTAATCTAAAAGGAAATAAACTAAATGATGCGATTAAATTGGTTTCTAATACAAATTACTTTACTCTAGCTGAAAGTTTAGGAGGTGTCGAATCTTTAATTGGACACCCAGCAACTATGACACACGCTGCGATCCCTAAAAAAGAAAGAGAAAGTACAGGCGTTGTAGATAGTCTAATTAGATTAAGTGTAGGCATTGAAGATATTGAGGATTTAATTAGCGATCTTGAAAAATCATTGAATTTAATATAAAAAATAAGAATCTCAAAATTAAAAGATTTCCCATTTAAAAAATAGATTTACTTAATAATAAAATAAATTACAAACTCCAACTAACATTAAATAAATCTATTATTTAATAAAAATGCTTAAAATTTTACATAAAACATAATTTAAGTTGAAAATGATAAATTAAGCTAATATTTTAATTTATTTTATATAATTATTATTTTAACAACTTGAATTTCAATATATTATGATATAATACAATTTTTAACAAGTTTATGTTGATAATCAAGGAAAATTTTACAAAAAAACCTGAACTTTATAAATTTATATCGTTGATTTTCAGATAGTTAATTTATTCTTTCAATAAAAAAAACATCATCATATTAAATTTATAGCTATTAATAAAAATATTTAGAATATTTCAATAAAAACAAAATATGTTTCTAAGTTTGGGGTAATATTAACCAAAATTTATTTATATTATGGACAAAGTATTTAAGTACTTCAATGACTTTGTAAAAGGTCTAACAGGATTAATCATGGGGTTATTAACTCTAGGTATTGTTGCTACATTTTTATTCGGTGGAGATGGTTTCTTCGGTTTAGATGTAGTTGCTAATATCGATTCGATTCTAGAAACACTAACTACTCAAGCTGAAGGCAATGGAGGTGTTTTAGGTCTAATTGGTCTTTTGATAGTTTGGAGCTTAATATCTAAATAATCATTAAAATTAAAATTTGATAAAATAGCCCTTAAGATTAAGGGCTATTTTATTTTAACAACAAAATTAATATGAACGAGAAATTAAAAAAACTAAAAGAATCACTTATAGAAATAATTTCTACATTACTAACATTTTTGTGTTTAGGTGTAATTGTTCAACTATTAACTAATAACACTTTGCTAGGATGGGACCCTGTTGGAAATATAAAAGATGCTGGTAGTGCATTTATGGGAGTTATATCAATAATTCTTCTCTATATTTTATTCATTAAGAAAAAATAATATTTAGTGCGCTTCTAGCCAATTAGATCCAAAACCAATATCTACTACTAATGGAACATCTAATATGATGGTTTTTTCCATTTTTTCTTTTACTATTTGCTTTAAAAATTCTTTTTCTGATTTTTTCACATCAAATACTAACTCATCATGGACCTGCAAAAGCATTTTAGATTCTAATTTGTGGAATTCTAACTCATCTTGAATATCAATCATTGCTTTTTTAATTATGTCTGCTGCTGATCCTTGAATTGGAGCATTAATTGCATTTCTTTCTGCAAATGCTCTTATCATGCCATTTCTTGAATTGATATCTTTTAAATATCTTCTTCTTCCTAAAATTGTCTCCACATACTCATTTTTCCTAGCAGTATGAACAATTTCATCCATATATTTCTTAACATTAGGAAATTCTATAAAATAACTATTTATTATGTCTATTGCATCTTTGCGTTTTATTCCTAATCTTTGTGATAATCCAAATGCTGAAATTCCATAAATAATTCCAAAATTTACCATTTTAGCACAAGATCGCATTTCTCTTGTTACATCCATATCTTCTACCTTATATACTTTAGATGCTGTAGCTGAATGAATATCAACACCATTATTAAAAGCCTCCATCATCGAATAATCTTTACTTAACGAAGCCATAATTCTAAGTTCAATTTGAGAATAATCAGCTGCTAAAATTTCATAATCATTATTTCTTGGAATAAAAGATTTTCTCATTTTTCTTCCTTTTTCTGTTTTAATTGGAATATTTTGTAAATTAGGATTAACTGAGCTTAATCTTCCTGTTGAAGCTACCGCTTGATTATATGTAGTATGAATTTTCCCTGTATGAGAATTAATTAATAAAGGTAAAGCGTTTACATAAGTTGAAAGAAGTTTCTGTAATCCTCTATACTCTAAAATAAAATGAATAATTACATGCTCTGATTTTAATTTATTAAGAGTTTCTTCTGATGTAGAATATTGACCTGATTTTGTTTTCTTTACTTTTTTTACAATTTTCATTTTTTCAAATAAAACATGTCCCATCTGCTTTGGAGAAGAAATATTAAATTTTTCTCCTGAAAGCTCAAAGATTTTATTTTCTAACAATGTTAATTCACTGGTAAGTTCTAGAGAAAAGGTTTTAAGCATATCAACATCTAAATTAATTCCTTCAAGCTCCATCTTTGCTAATACTTTAATTAAAGGCATTTCAATAGTATTAAATAAATTAATTAGATTTAGTTCTGTTAATTCTTTTATAAATAGCTCTGCTAGTTGCATTTGAACATCCGATAACTGACAAGAATAAAGAATTTGGTTTTCTTGATTTAAATCAGAAATACTTCTCTTTTTTTTTCCTTTTCCTAATGCAGTAGTAATATCAAATAAAATATATTGTAAATAATTTTCAGATAAGACATCAATGTCATGCCTCATTTCAGGGTGTAATAAATAATGAGCAACTGAAATATCAAAAATATTATGAAAATCATTTACTTTATATTTTGATAATATCTTAATTTGATCCTTTATTTCCTTTCCAATCTTAAGAATATTTCTATCCTTAAATAAAGACTTAATGAAGTTTAAAGATTCATTAGAAAATGGTATGAAAAAAGATTTGTTTTTTTCAATAGATAAAGAAAAAGCAATAATTGAGTTATTATAATCAGAAATATTATTTGATAAAATCTGAATAGAACATTTCCCCTTTTTAACTATTATATTTTTAATACTTTTATAATCAGTAAGAATTTCATATTCTTTGTTAATTTTTGATTTTTCCTGATTTTCAGGATCATTAGAAAATAAACCCAATTGATTATCTGTAAATTTTTCTTCCTCCATTAGTTCTTTAGGTTGGAGTTTTTTTTCAGTATTTGATAATTCAAGAACTCTGGACAAAACAGTTCTAAACTCTAACTCATCAAATAATTTCTTTATTTCATACGTATTTATATCAGAAAAAATTAAATTTTCTAAATTAAATTTTACTGGAACATTTATGTCTATTGTAGCTAATTTTTTAGAAAGAATTCCTTGGTCTTTAGCTTTTTCTACTTTTTCTCTTAATTTACCTTTAATTAGATGAGAATTAGACAATAACCCTTCCATGGATCCATACTGATCAATAAATTTTTGAGCTGTTTTTTTACCTACACCTGGTAAGCCTGGAATATTATCTACAGCATCACCCATCATGCCTAAAAAATCAATAACTTGATTAACCTTTTTTATTTTAAATTTTTCTAAAACCTCTTTTACTCCCCATATTTCATTAGGACTCCACTTATTTCCCGGTCGATACATAAAAATATTTTCTGAAACTAGCTGAGCAAAATCCTTATCAGAAGTCATCATATATACTTGAAAATTATTTTTTTCTGCTTTTTTAGCAATGGTGCCTATTAAATCATCTGCTTCATATCCGTCTAAATATATTCTAGAAATATTCATAGCATCAAGCAATCTATCAATGTATGGTTTTGCGGATATAATCCCGTCTGGTGTAGGTTCCCTATGAGCTTTATATTCTGGAAATTCTTTATGTCGAAATGTAATCCCTCCTCTATCAAAACAGACCGCTATATGTGTTGGTTTTTCTTTCCTAATTAACTCAACAATAGTATTTGTAAAACCAAAAATTGCTGAGGTGTCTAAACCTTTTGAATTTATTCTTGGATTTTTAATGAACGCAAAATAAGATCTATAAATAAGCGCATATGCATCAAGTAAAAATAATTTATTTTTTTTCTCCATAATTATATGTAAAATTATAATTTTATAATCGAATTTGGTTTATTATGAATAAGAATTTATCATATATAATAAATATAATGTTTATTCCAATAGTATTTATATTTACAATTTGGTTTATTAAAGGAATAGAACATTATTTAAGTATTGATTTTATACATTTAGGAATAAAACCTAAAAATATTAAACAGTTTTTTGGAATATTTTCTTTTCCTTTTATTCACTCTGATCTAAATCACTTATTAAATAACTCATATCCAATGATTATCTTAGGAGGGATAATATGTGAAGTTTATAAAGAAATATCCAATAAGATATTTCTTTTTTCTTATCTGCTTAGCGGGCTATTATTTTGGATTTTTGGAGACTCAAGTACTAATGTAGTTGGCGCAAGTTGTTTTATATATGCTTTAGGTTCATTTATTTTAATTAGTGGTTTTATAAAGGGACATCCAAGACTTATTATGTTATCATTTCTTGTAATTTTTCTTAATTTTTTTAATCTATGGGGGATTATTGAAATTAAAAATGATAATATTTCTCAAACATCGCACTTAATAGGAGTAATAACTGGAATAATTATTGCAATAATTTTTAGAAAAAAAGGTCCCCAAAAAAAAATATATAACTATGAATTAGAGGAGGAAATGAATGAAAATATTAATTATATATATAAAAAAAATAATTATCTATTTAATAACCCCAAAATTAGATTTAAACCATAATCTTTCATGAAAATAATAAAATACTAATTTAGCTATTCTGTCTAAAGCAACTAAAAAACCAGCTCCTTCTTTAGAAATAGGCTTTAAGTCAATTATTGGGGGTAATTCTGTCAAGACAACATATGTAGTTAACATTGCTAGAACATTCCATGTAATAGCCTTAAATATATGTCGTTTTCTATTGATTTCAACTTTACTCATTTTTAATATTTTTCCATTTAATAGCAATAATAAACAATTTTTTAATATTCTTCTAAGCAATTATTTATTCTAAAAACGTATTTTCGCATACACAATGGAAAAAATTAGAAATTTTTGCATAATTGCCCATATAGATCATGGCAAAAGCACATTAGCAGATAGGCTGCTTGAATTTACTGACTCTGTTACAGATCGTGAGGCACAAGATCAATTATTGGACAATATGGATTTAGAAAGAGAAAGAGGTATCACAATAAAAAGCCATGCTGTGCAAATGAATTTTTCTTATTTAAATGAAAATTATATATTAAACTTAATTGATACTCCTGGTCATGTAGATTTCTCATATGAAGTTTCAAGATCAATAGCTGCGTGTGAAGGAGCTCTATTAATTGTAGATGCAGCTCAAGGTATACAAGCGCAAACTATTTCAAATTTATATTTAGCATTAGAAAATGATTTAGAAATTATACCTGTTTTAAATAAAGTTGATTTACCTTCGGCAGATCCTGAAGTTGTAAAAGATCAAATTATTGATTTAATCGGATGCGCAGATGAGGACATTATACCTGCTTCTGCTAAAACAGGTCTAGGTATTGAAAACATCTTAGAAGCTATTATTAAGAAAATACCTCATCCAGTAGGTGATAAAAATGCTCCTCTCCAAGCGATGATTTTTGATTCAGTTTATAATTCTTTTCGCGGAATCGAAGCATACTTTAAAATAGTAAATGGAGAAATTAACAAGGGTGAAAAAGTTAAATTTATGGCTACTGGCAAAGAATATTATGCTGATGAAATAGGAGCTCTTGAATTTAAGCAAAAACCAAAAGATAAATTAAGTACTGGAGAAGTTGGATATATCATCTCCGGAATTAAAGACGCTAGAGAAGTTAAAGTTGGGGATACAATTACTTCTATCGAAAACTCCTCTAATGAAGCAATAAAAGGATTCGAAAATGTAAAACCTATGGTTTTTGCTGGTATTTATCCTGTTGACACTGAAGACTATGAAGAGCTAAGAAAATCAATGGAAAAATTACAGTTAAACGATGCTTCATTAACTTTTGAACCAGAATCATCAGCTGCTTTAGGTTTTGGGTTTCGTTGTGGATTTTTAGGCATGCTGCATATGGAAATTATACAAGAAAGATTAGAAAGAGAGTTTAATATGACAGTAATAACTACTGTTCCAAATGTTTCATATAAAGCATATACAAATTCTAATGATAAAATAGAAGTGCATAATCCAACAGACTTCCCTGATCCAAGTGTGTTAAATTACGTAGAGGAGCCGTATATAAAAGCGCAAATTATTACTAAATCAGAATTTGTTGGAACAATAATGAATCTATGCATTGATAAAAGAGGTGAATTAACTAATCAAGTTTATTTAACAACTGATAGAGTTGAACTTTCATTTAATATGCCGCTAGGAGAAATTGTGTTTGACTTTTATGATAAATTAAAATCAGTTTCAAGAGGTTATGCTTCGTTTGATTATCAACCATCAGAATACAGACAATCTGATTTAATTAAATTAGACATTTTATTGAATGGAGATCAGGTTGATGCTTTATCAGCTTTAATACATAGAAAAAATGCTCAAATACTAGGAAGAAAGATTTGCATTAAGTTAAAAGAATTGATACCGCGTCAACAATTTGACATTGCTGTGCAATCAGCTATTGGCTCAAAAATTGTTAGTAGGGAAACTATTAAAGCGCTAAGAAAAGATGTTACAGCTAAGTGTTATGGAGGTGACATCACTAGAAAAAGAAAGTTGCTAGAAAAACAAAAAAAAGGTAAAAAGAGGATGAAACAAGTAGGTAATGTGGAAATTCCTCAAAAAGCTTTTTTAGCTGTATTAAAATTAAATGATTAAACTTAATATCTATGGGAAGAGCTTTTGAATTTAGAAAAGCTAGAAAACTAAAAAGATGGTCAGCTGTATCAAAAACCTTTACAAAAATTGGTAAAGAAATCTATGTTGCTGTCAAAGATTCTGGTGCTGATCCTGAAACAAATTCTAGGCTAAAGCAAATTATCCAAAATGCAAAATCTGCAAATATGCCTAAAGAAAATATTGATAGAGCAATAAAAAAAGCGAGTGGCGAAAACGCTACAAACTATATAGAAACGACTCTTGAAGGATATGCTCCTCATGGAATTGCAGTATTTATAGATTGCACAACAGATAATAATAACAGAACAGTAGCAAATATTAGATCTTATTTTAATAAATATGGTGGTAATTTAGGCAAAAATGGTTCCTTAGATTTCTTATTTGAAAGAAAAGGTGTCTTTAATATAAAAAGTGTAAATATAAAAATAGATTTAGAAGAATTAGAAATGGAGTTGATTGACTATGGGTTAGATGAACTTGAAACTGAAGAGGATTTAGTAATAATGTATTGTAAGCTTAAAGATTTTAATACTCTTCAAAAAAAAATAGAAAATTTAAATATCATTATTGAAAGTTCTGAATTACAAAGAATTGCTAATAATCTAAAAACTATTTCTGACGAATGTACTATTGAAGTATTGAAATTGTTAGAATCAATTGAAAAAGATGAAGATGTGCAAAAATTATCACACAATATGAACATTCCCCAAAGAATTATTAACTTAATAGAAGAAAAATGAATGTATTAATTTTAGGAAGCGGAGGAAGAGAGCACGCTTTTGCGTGGAAAATTTCCCAATCAAGCTTATGTAAAAAACTTTTAATAGCTCCTGGCAATGCTGGTACATCAAAAATTGGTGAAAACATAAATATTTCTTTAAATGATTTTAATGGTATTAAAGAAATTTGTATTAAAGAAAAAATTGAAATGTTAATTGTTGGTCCTGAAGATCCTCTAGTAAATGGAATTACTGACTTCTTTAAAGATGATGAAAAACTAAAACATATAACCGTTATAGGTCCTAGTAAAAAAGGGGCTCAGCTTGAAGGAAGTAAAGAGTTTTCAAAAAAATTTATGAGTAAATATAACATTCCTACTGCTAAGTATAAATCATTTACTAAAGACACATTAAAAGATGGATATATCTTCTTAGAAAGTCTTAATCCTCCATATGTCTTGAAGGCTGATGGATTAGCTGCTGGTAAAGGGGTCTTAATAATTGATGACATAGAAGAGTCTAAAATTATATTAGAGGATATGCTTATAAATAGGCGTTTTGGTAATGCTAGTAATACAGTGATAATTGAAGAATATTTAAGCGGTATTGAATTGTCTGTTTTTGTGCTAACAGATGGTGTTTCTTACAAGATATTGCCTTGCGCTAAAGATTACAAAAGAATTGGAGAGGGAGATACTGGATTAAATACTGGAGGAATGGGAGCTATTTCTCCTGTACCTTTCGTTGATAGATTCTTTATTGAAAAAGTTGAAAATGAAATTATCAAACCAACTATCAAAGGATTAAGAAAAGAAAATATAGATTATAAGGGATTTATTTTTATAGGTCTAATGGTTGAAAATGGCAATCCAAAGGTTATAGAATATAACGTTAGAATGGGAGATCCTGAAACAGAAGTTGTTATTCCAAGAATAAAATCTGATTTATTAAACTTATTTAATGGAATTAAAAACGGATCCTTTTCAGAAATAGATTTTAATATATCAGAAAAATATGCTACTACAGTTATGTTAGTTTCAGGAGGTTATCCTGAAAAATATATAAAAGGTGAGAAAATTAGTGGTCTTGATAAAATAAATGATAGCACCATTTTCCATAGCGGAACATTAAAAATTAATAATAATTTAATTACAAATGGGGGAAGAGTTTTAGCTATTACCTCTACAGGCAATAGCATACAAGAATCCTTAGAAAAATCATTTAATAATGCTGAAAAAATTAAATTTAAAGGTAAATACTACAGAAAAGATATTGGTTTTGATTTAATATGAAGCGTGTTCTTCTCCTCTTTTTCTATGACCAAACATTATAATTGTCCATAAAACAAGAAACAAAAATATTATTACAATATAAAAATAATTAATGAAATCTGCTATTAATGGAATAAACTGAAAAATAAATTCAAAAACATCTCCAATTGCATAAAAAAAATTATTCATGAATTTTCTAATTGTTAAATTTGAAGCAAAATTAAAAATTTTATCTATTAAATGATTCTAAATTACCTAAAAAATAACAATTCATATCTGTTAATTATATTTATAGTATTTAATCTGCTATTTTTTACTTCACTATATTTTACTGATAATTTTCAAAATTTGAACTTAGAATATTCAAAATATAAGATTCTATTATTAATTGGTTGTTTTATTATAACTACTTTACATTCAATTGCTCTTAATAATTTAATCTACGATAAAGATGTAATAAAAAAACCAAACTTTGTCTTAGCATTTGTTTTTATATTAATTACTACACCTTTTGGTTTAAACATGAAAATGTTAATTTATTCAATAGTAATGTTGTTGTTCTTACAATGTATATTAAAATTATATAAGCAACAATTTCCTTATTCTTCAGTATTTAATGCATCAATAATTATTTCTTTTCTTTCCTTTTTTATACCAAATATATTACTCTTATATTTATTAATAATTATCAGCTTAATTATTTTTAGAAATATCAAATGGAGACTAATAATAATTCCAATATTAGGAATAATAATTCCATACTTATTCATTTGGACGTATCAAATTTTTTACTCAAAAACTCTATTTTTTCCAGAAATTAATTTTTCTATTAATTCAATTGAATTATATAACTTAGAAACCTCTGTTTTAATATGGATTGGTGTTGTTGCTCTTATTATGTTATTATCAATATTAGAGATCTTTGTATGGATGTTCAAAAAAAGTATCCGTAGTAGAGAAAGTTTTTCAATTATTTTATTTTATTTTTTTTTAACATTACTATTATCATTTTTTTCTGAAAACAATGATATTGTAATTTTATTAATGATACCATCAACTATCATAATAACTAATTATTTTGTGTATCATAAAAATAAAAAGTGGTCTTCAGCACTATTTTTAATTTTTGTTTTTAGCTCTATTTTTTATAGAATATCAATGATTAATCTGTAATTTAGCATAAAAATTAAACTATTAATAATGAAATTTGGAGTGGTTATTTTCCCTGGTTCTAATTGTGATATGGATATGATTTATTTAATAAAAAATATCCTTAATCAAAATGTCGTAAAGATATGGCATAAAGATGAGAGCTTAAAAAATTGTGATTTTATAATTCTCCCTGGTGGATTCTCATTTGGTGATTATTTAAGATCTGGTGCTATTGCTAATTATTCAAATATTATGAAAAAAATTGTAGATTTTGCTAATAATGGAGGGTATGTTATGGGAATCTGTAATGGATTTCAAATTTTATGTGAATCTGGATTGTTACCAGGAGCTCTATTACATAATACAAATCACAAATTTATTTGCAAAAATGTCTATATAAAAGTCGCAACAAAAAAATCTTTGATTACAAACAAAATTGATAAATCTGCCATCAAAATACCTATTGCACATGGTGAAGGAAGATTTTACGCGAATGAAGAACAGATTAATGAAATTTGTGAAAACGACCAAATTTTATTTAAATATTGTGATGAAAACGGAAAAGATACTATAGAGTCCAATCCTAATGGATCATTACTAAATATTGCTGGAATATGTAATAAAAATAGAAACGTTTTTGGCATGATGCCTCATCCAGAAAGAGCTTCTGATATTGATTTAAATAATACTGATGGTAAAATTATTTTTCAGAATATTTTGAATTCAATTCGATAATTAAATATTGTTAAAAACTTATTTTTTTTTTTGTTTTTAAATATTTATATTTAATTGATTTTCAACAAAATAAATCTTTGATATTTTTTAGAAAAAATGAAATTCTTCTAGCAAATAATTTTGATTATTTATTGTTAAAAAAAATGTTAGTAATTGAATTTTTAGTGGTGTGAAATGATGAAATATATTTTTAAAATTGTAGTCTGAAACTTTGGTATAAATTTAAGATATAATTAACATTATGAGTGAAATTAAAGAAAAAAACACACTGCTAGAAGATAAAATTAAGAAAACATATAAATATGAAGAGGTACTAAATTCTAGTATTGAATATTTTAATGGTGATGAACTAGCTGCGACAACCTGGATGAATAAATACGCGATGAAAAACCATAATGGAGATTTTGTTGAGTTAAATCCTGAGTGTATGCATAGAAGAATGGCTAAAGAATTTGGTAGAATTGAGTCTGATTATAAATTAAAATATAATTTGAACGGTAGCGCTAAGTTTTTGTCAGATTACGGACAAAAAAGAGAACATTTATCTGAGGAGAGAATATTTGATCTTTTTAAAAACTTTGGATATATTATTCCCCAAGGAAGTGTAATGAGTTCATTAGGAAACATCTATAAAATTGCTTCACTCTCAAATTGTATTGTAGTGCCTGAATTGCATGATTCATACGGAGGTGTTTTTTATACTGACCAACAATTAGCTCAGCTATTTAAAAGAAGATGTGGTGTTGGCGTTGATATATCTAATTTACGTCCTTCCGGTTCTAAAGTATCAAATGCTGCTGGTACAACATCAGGAGCTGTATCATTTATGAAAAGATTTTCCCATACTACTAGAGAAGTTGCACAAAATGGCAGACGAGGAGCTCTAATGTTGTCTATGGACATAGCACACCCTGACATAGAAAACTTCACTACTATAAAACAAGACTTAACCCAAGTAACAGGAGCAAATGTTTCTATTCGTTTGTCTGACGAATTTATGAAAGCCGTAGATAATGATGAAAAATACACACACAGATGGCCAATAAATTCTAAAAATCCTGAGTTTAGCAAAACTATAAATGCAAAAGAATTATGGGAAACAATAATTAAATGTGCTCATAATACTGCTGAGCCTGGACTGATTTTCTGGGACAGACAACATTGGTATTCAACATCTTCAATATACCCCGGATATGAAAACACTTCTACAAACCCATGTTCAGAAATTGCAATGCAAGGAGGGGATAGTTGCAGATTAATAGCCTTAAATCTTTATAATTTTGTTGAAAATCCATTCACTAAAAAAGCTAGATTTAATATGAAGAAATTTTATCAAGCAGCATATGAAGGTCAAAGGTTGATGGATGATTTAGTAGATTTAGAAATTGAAGCTATTGAAAGAATATTAAAAAAAGTTGACAATGATGAAGAGCCTGAAAATATTAAATTAGTTGAAAAAGAAACATGGGAGTTATTATTAAAAACAGGAAAAGAGGGAAGGCGAACAGGTTTAGGATTTACAGCTTTAGCTGATATGCTAGCTGCTCTAGGTCATAAATATGACTCTAATGAATCTATTGATTTTATTGAAAAATTAATGAAAGAAAAATGCAGAGCAGAATTTGATTGCTCAATTGACATGTCCTTAGAAAGAGGAAGTTTTGTTGGATTTGACAAAGAAATTGAAGAAAAATCTGAGTTTGTCCAGATGTTAAAAATTGAACTTCCTGAAATTTATACAAGAATGATGAAATATGGAAGAAGAAATATATCTATTAGCACTGTAGCTCCAACAGGAACTCTAAGTATGTTAGCTCAGACATCATCTGGTATAGAACCAGTATTTATGACTGATTACAAAAGGAGAAGAAAATTGAACGAACAAGATACTGAAGAAAAAGTTGATTTTATTGATGACATGGGTGATAAATGGCAAGAGTTTACTGTTTACCACCATAATGTAAAAAAATGGATGAAAATCACAGGTATAGATGATATCTCGAAAAGTCCATATGCTGGTTCTACAGCATCTGAAATAAATTGGGAAAACAGAGTTAAAATGCAAGCTGCTGTTCAAAAATATGTTACTCATTCTATAAGCTCAACTATTAATCTTCCTAATGAAGTTACAGAAGATGAGGTAAGTAAAATATATCTACAGTCTTGGAAACAAGGTTTAAAAGGAATAACCGTATATAGAGATGGCTCTAGATCTGGTGTTCTTGTTTCAAAAGACGATAATGGAGGAAAGAAAGAAGTTGAAGATAACACAGAATTCAAAGTTACTCACGCTCCATCTAGGCCACAAAAATTAGACGCTAAAATAATTCGTTTCCAAAATAATAAAGAAAAATGGATGGCAGTTGTAGGGTTATTAAATGGAAAACCATACGAAATATTTACAGGAAAAATTGAAGATGTATTTGTTTTACCTTCATACGTAGAATATGGTTGGGTGATTAAAAATAAAAAAGATGATGGTTCTTCTCAATATGACTTTCAATATGAAGATAAGGAGGGATATAAAGTAACATTTGGTGGTCTATCGCGCTCATTTAATAAAGAATTTTGGAACTATGCAAAACTAATTTCTGGTGTTCTAAGACATGGGATGCCTATTCAATATGTAGTAGATTTAATTGAAAAAATGAATCTCTATGATGAAAATATAAATACATGGAAAAGCGGTGTGGTAAGAGCTCTAAAAACATTTATACCAGATGGAACAAAAGCTAATGACCATGTATGCTCGGAATGTGAAACTGAAGGTTTAGTATACTCTGAAGGTTGCCTCAAATGTGTAAATTGTGGTTATAGCAAATGTGGATAAGTTCACAAAAATTATCTCCATCTAAATAATATTATACATTCAATTATTTACATAATTAAATTATAATTTTATATGAAAAATACTATAAAAATATCCATTTTATTTTTATTATTTTCTTGTGCTAATATTGTTCCTCCAACTGGAGGTCCTAAAGATAATAAAAGCCCTAATTTAATATCTGTAGATGAAGTATTAAAATCTAATAATAGAGTATTCAAATTCACATTTGATGAAAATATACAAATAAACAACTGGGATGAAAATTTCTATATATCACCACCAATAAATTATATAGACTATAATATTAAAGGAAATAAATTAGAGATAGAAATAGAAAACAATCTATTTAAAAATTATATTTATTCAATATGTTTAAATAGTTGTATTAAAGATCAGAATGAGGGTAATATTTTAGAAGAATTAGAATATTTGATAGATAATAAAAAGGATACAATCAACTTAAAAAAACTTGAAAGTTTACAAGTAATATTAACAAATTCATATTCAGGTAAAAATGAAAATAATCATTGGGTTTTATTATATAGTAACGAAATTCATGACTCATTAATATTAAAAATAGAGCCAAGCTATATTGCTAAAACTAATAGAAACGGAATAGCTAATTTTAGTAGAAATATAATGCCAGGCTCTTATAAAATTGCATCAATCTCCGGTTTCGATTATAAATATAATCTTAATAAAACTATTTCATTTAAAGAAAATGAAATAAATTCTAGTATTGATACAATAATTAAGTTATACACTTTCAATGAATTAAAAATAGACTCTAGTGATACTAATTTTGATACTATAAAAAATGAAATTTCAGGAAACTTGGTAATAAAATCAAAAAATTTAAATAATCTTATTATAGAATTATTTAAAAATGATAAATTAATTATTAAAGAATTAATTAATGATAATCTTTTTAATATCAAAAATCTTAAAATTGGTGAATATAAATTAAGATATTTTATTGATAATAATATGAATGGGGTATGGGATAATGGAAAACTAAAGGGAAAAATTGTTCCAGAAATAATAAAGTATTATGATGAAACTATCCTTATTAGAGAAAATTGGGATATTGAAATAGAAATAATATTATAATAATTTATATTGATCTCTATCACTTAAGAAATTCATTTGGCGTCTTTTTAATTTTATATCATTTAAATTAATTTCTAAATGTAATATGGATTCGGAATTATCATTTGTTCCAATTAGTTGCTTTCCAAATGGGTCAAAAACTTTGGAGTGCCCATTAAATTCCACACCATTAATATCAACACCAATCCTATTGACACCTACCGTATAGCATTGATTCTCTATAGATCGGGCTTTTAACAAAGTATCCCAGGCATCTATCCTTTTAATAGGCCAATTAGCTAAATAAACTAATAAATCATAATCTTCATCATTTCTACAAAATACTGGAAATCTTAAATCATAACATATTAATGGACAAATTTTCCAACCATATTCATTAATAATTAACCTTCTACTCCCTTTTGTTATATACTTATTCTCGTGGGATAATGAAAATAGATGATACTTATCATAAGTAAATATTTGCTTGCGAGGATTTACCCAAACCAATCGATTATAAATTTTATTATTTTCATTAATCATCAGTGTTCCGGCTATAGAACATTTATTTTTAATAGATACTTCCTTCATCCAATTAACAGTTATTCCATCCATTGACTCAGATAAATGATTATCGATAGGACAAAAAGCTGTATTGAACATTTCAGGCAGAAAAATAATATCAGTATTAGAAATAGTCTCTATTAAATTATTTAATTTATCTAAATTTTTTTCAACTTTTTGCCAATAAATTGAAGTTTGAATTAGTGATATATTTAATTTATCTTTTATCATAATGTGTTATTTATTATGATTATTATATGAATATTATGTGTTATTTTTTGCTTTTTATAGAACTTTTAATAAATTCCCTGTTTAACAAAGCTATATTTTCTAATGAAATTCCTTTAGGACAAACTACCTCACAAGCGCCTGTATTACTACAGTTTCCAAAACCTTCTTTGTCCATTTGATTTACCATATTAATAACCCTTTCCTTAGACTCCACTTGTCCCTGAGGTAATAAAGCATATTGTGAAACTTTTGCTGAAATAAATAACATCGCTGATGAATTCTTACATGTTGCAACGCAAGCTGCACAACCAATACATGTTGCGGCATCAAATGATTTATCAGCATCATCCTTTGGAACTGGGGTTAAATTTGCGTCCTGTGTATTACCTGATGTGTTTACGGAAATATACCCGCCCGCCTGCTGAATTCTATCAAAAGCGCTTCTATCTACTACTAAATCTTTAATTACAGGAAGTGATTTAGCTCTCCATGGTTCAATATAAATAGTGTCACCATCATTAAATTTACGCATGTGAAGTTGACATGTTGTAACTCTTTTATCTGGGCCATGAGCCTCTCCGTTAATATATAACGAACACATTCCGCATATTCCCTCTCTGCAATCATGATCAAAAGCAATTGGGTCCTCAGAATTGTTTACTAAGTCATTATTTAATATATCTAGCATCTCTAAAAAAGATGAGTCTTCAGAGATATTCTTTACATTATAAGATTTCATTTCACCTTTAGATGATCTGTTCTTCTGCCTCCAAATTTTTAAATTTAAATTCATTATTTATAACTTCTTTGTTTGACTTCAATATTCTTAAATTCAAGATTCTCTTTATGTAAAACAGACTTGGAAGGGTCGCCCATGTACTCCCAAGCTGACACAAAAGAGTAATTTTTATCATCTCTTTTTGCTTCACCCTTTTGTGGGCCATCTTTTTCAACTGATTCTTCTCTATAATGACCTCCACAACTTTCATTTCTTTCTAAAGCATCTATAGCAAACAACTCTCCTAACTCCAAAAAGTCTAATACTCTAGATGCTTTTTCTAATTCACTATTCATTGAAAATTGATCGCCTGGTATAAATAACTCTTCCCAAAACTCTCTTCTAAGGATTTGTATTTCTTTTATTGCTTTTTTTAAGCCTAATTCGTTTCTTGACATGCCAACATACTCCCACATAATTTTTCCTAATCTTATATGGAAATAATCAGCAGGTTTAGTTCCTTTGATGTTTAACAGCTTGTTTATTTTATCTTCAACTGACTTCTTAGCTTTGATAAATTCTGGCGTTTCAGTAGAAATTTTTCCTGTTCGAATTTCATTAGAAAGATAATCACCTATAGTGTATGGTAATACAAAATAACCATCAGCTAATCCTTGCATCAATGCGGAAGCTCCTAATCTGTTAGCTCCATGGTCAGAAAAATTAGCTTCTCCTATACAATAACATCCTGGAATTGTAGTCATTAAATTGTAATCTACCCAAACACCACCCATTGTGTAATGTACTGCTGGATAAATCATCATTGGAGTTTTATATGGATTTTCATCAACAATCTTTTCATACATCTGAAACAGATTTCCATATTTAGCTTCAACCACTTCTTCTCCAAGTTTTACTATCTCTTCTTCTGTAGCTGTCTTTTTTCCTAACAAAAGAGCCTTCTCTTTACCATACCTTATTATTGCTGTTGAATAATCTAAATATACTGCTTCTCCTGTTTTATTTACACCAAAACCGTTATCTATCCTTTCTTTAGCTGCTCTTGAAGCTACATCTCTTGGAACCAAATTTCCGAAAGCTGGATATCTTCTTTCTAAATAATAATCTCTATTTTCTTCTGGTATTTGAGTAGGTTTTAAGTTTCCGGCACGAATAGATTTAACATCTTCAAGATTTTTAGGCACCCAAATACGACCATCATTACGCAATGATTCAGACATTAAAGTTAATTTTGATTGATGGTCTCCGCTCCTAGGGATACAAGTAGGATGAATCTGTGTAAAACATGGGTTAGCAAAAAACGCTCCCTTTTTATGAATTTTCCAACCTGCTGTAACATTAGATCCCATTGCATTAGTAGACAAATAAAAAACATTACCATATCCTCCAGAAGCTATCACAACAGCATGAGCAGAATGTTTAGTGATTTCTCCTGTTTCTAAATTTCTAGCTATAATTCCTCTTGCTTTTCCTTCAACAATAACTAATTCTAACATTTCATGTCTATTAAACATCTCAATCTTACCCTTTGCTATTTGACGATTCATTGCAGAGTAAGCTCCTAGAAGCAACTGTTGACCTGTTTGCCCTTTTGCATAAAATGTTCTTGAAACTAAAACTCCTCCAAATGATCTATTATCTAATAACCCTCCATATTCTCTGGCAAATGGGACTCCCTGCGCTACACATTGATCAATTATATTTCCTGAAACCTCTGCAAGTCTATATACGTTAGCTTCCCTAGACCTATAGTCACCGCCTTTAACTGTGTCATAAAAAAGTCTGTAAATCGAATCTCCATCATTTTGATAGTTTTTTGCAGCATTAATTCCTCCTTGTGCAGCTATTGAATGAGCCCTTCTTGGTGAGTCCTGATAACAAAAAGCTTTAACATTATATCCAAGCTCGGCCAATGAAGCTGCAGCAGAACCTCCAGCTAAACCTGTCCCCACTACTATAACATCGATATTTCTTTTATTCGCTGGATTTACTAAATTTATACTGTTTTTGTGTTTAGTCCATTTATCTTGCAAAGGACCTTCGGGAGTCTTAGAGTCTAAAACAACACTACTATCTTCAGATATATTAGTTTCACCCTCTATTACATAAAAATCTTCTACTAATAATTTTTTTCTTAAGTCAAATAATTTTTTGTTCTTAATAATATAATCAACGTCTGTATTTAATATTGGTAATCTATCCGGATTCTTATGCCAATCTTTATTCCAATCTTTAATCTTACATTTTACTCCGCAACTCTGATTTTTGATCTTTTTTTTCAAAGTAACTTCATCGACAAATTCATACCTAATACATATTTCCACCAAATCATCAGGATTATATTCTGATTTTGGTTTTCTATAATTTATAGCAAAAGTTAATTTCTTCATATGTTTTTTAATGGACTATAGATGAAAGCGGATGGACTAAATTATATATATAGTGATAAATTGCTACAACAATAAATCCAAGAGGTATTAATACTCCATATGCATAGCTGATTTTTTTAATTATAGGTGTATATTTCGTAGATCTAAATCCGACTGATTGAAATGCAGACTGAAACCCGTGCAGCAGATGTAGAGATAAAAAAATAAATGACAAAACATATAAAATTACTCTCCATAAATGAACGAATTTTAACCTAATATCATAAAAATATCTATAATCATTTGTTCCTTGATGAAATCCAGATCGGTCTCCTTCAATATACTTTATAGTAATCTCAGGGATCCAAAAATCGATAAAGTGTAATATTAAAAATAAAAAAATCATTACGCCAGTAATTATCATATTTCTACTCATCCAAGTACTATTGGCATTTTTATTATAAGAATATTTAACTTGTGTAGATTTTTTGTTCTGAAAATCTAAAATCATACCCATTAACAAATGAAACATAAAACCAAATATTAATATTGGTTGTAAAATAAATTGAACAATTGCATTTGTACCCATAAAATGAGAAATAGAATTAAATGTTTTTCCATTGTCAGGAAATATTGAGGTTAAATTTATTGCAAGATGCTGGAAAAGAAAAAACATTAGGAAAAACCCTGACAATGCCATCAGAACTTTTCTTCCAATTGTGTAATATAAATAAAAATTTATCATAATTATATTGCAAAAATAATAAATAACACACGAACTATATTACAATTATTAAATTTTTAACACTAATTTATAACGATTCTAAATAAAAATGCAGGTGTTACCGATAAATTTTTTTTAACATTATGCAAAATAAAAAAAGTTGTTTTATTTCATAAAAAATAACACATGAAAATTAGAGGATATTTTATTTTTATAACACATAATATTATTATAAAAATCTTAATTAAGTAAAAAAATAATGAATTCATATTAAAACAGCCAATAATACAGAATGGAGAGCATAAATCTTATATATTTGAAAAATTATTATATATAAATACATATGAGATATAAACAAATAAATAGTACTCTATTCAAAGAAAATAGAAAAAAATTTGCTGAAAAATTAAAAAAAAATACACTAGCTATATTTAACTCAAATGATATTATGCCGACAAATGCTGATGGCACGATGCCATTTAGACAAAACAACGATCTTTTTTGGCTATCAGGTATAGATCAAGAAGAAAGTATTCTTGTAGTTTATCCAGATAACGAAAATGATTCAGAAATTTTATTTCTAAAAGAAACTGATGAGCATATTGCAATATGGGAAGGAGCAAAACTAACAAAACATCAAGCTAACAATGTTTCAGGTATTTCAAATGTATATTGGTTAAGCGATCTAGATAATAAACTTGATAAGTTAATAAATGATTGTGATGGAATATATTTAAATACCAATATTCATAGCAGAGCCTCTAAAGAAGTTCAAACTCGCGATGACCGATTTAGAAAAAAAATTAATAATAAATACAATAAAAAAATACATGAATCTGCCCCAATAATGCATGAGTTAAGATCAATTAAGTCTATAGATGAAATTAATTTAATTCAAAAAGCTTGTGATATTACTGAAAAAGGAGTTAGAAGAATTCTTCCTTTTATAAAACCTGGGATTATGGAGTATGAAATTGAAGCAGAATTAATGCATGAATTTCTTTGTAACAGATCAAATGGATTTGCATATCAACCAATAATTGGTTCGGGAAAAGACTCTTGTGTCCTACATTATATTGAAAATAATAAAAAGTGTAGAGATGGAGATATATTACTAATGGACTTTGGTGCTGAATACGCAAATTATGCTTCAGACTTAACACGAACAGTTCCAGTAAATGGAAGATTTTCATATAGACAAAAAGAGGTTTACGAATCTGTTTTACATGTAATGAAGGAAGCTACCAAAATGATTTCTCCAGGCACTGAATTTAAATTTTACAACCTTGAAATTGGAAAAATTATGGAGTCTGAATTAATTAAAATTGGACTGCTTGATAAGCATGATGTGAAAAAACAAGACCCTAAAAAGCCTCTTTATAGAAAATATTTTATGCATGGAACGTCTCATTATTTAGGGTTGGATGTTCATGATGTCGGAAGTTTTGATTGGCCGATGCAAGAAGGAATGATTTTTACATGTGAGCCTGGAATTTATATTTTAGAAGAAGAGATTGGTATTAGATTAGAAAATGATATTTTAGTCACTAAATATGGTCCGGATGATTTAATGAAAAATATACCGATTGAGATTGAAGAAATTGAAGATTTAATGAATAAAAATATCTCTATATAATTTAAATATTTTTATTTTTTATAGGCTCCCATCCCTGAGCTGTTATCTCATGGGAAGAATTATCTTTTGCAATAAAATTATTTCCCTCTGATTTATGTGTAACGTGACCAATAATAGTAAAATCTACATCTTTTTTTAATTTACTATAATGTTCTTGTGATATTGTAAAAAGCAATTCATAATCTTCACCACCATTTAAAGCGCAAAATATGGGATTTAAATTAAGCTCCTTTGATAAATTCATTGTTGTATAATCTATTGGTAACTTATCCTCATAAATTGTAATACCTACATCAGATTTTTTAGACAAGTGTAGTATTTCAGAGGTTAAACCGTCTGATATATCAATCATTGAAGTAGGTACGATATTCAAATCCTTTAAAACATCAACCAAATTAGTTCTTGCTTCTGTTTTCAACTGTCTTTGAAGAGCATAATCATTGCCCTGTAAATCTGGTTGTATTGCAGGGTTTTCTATGAAAATCTCTTTTTCACGTTTAAGTATTTGCAACCCTAAATAAGCTGCTCCTAGATCTCCAGTAACCACAACTAAATCATTAACTTTAGCACCTTTTCTATATGAAATTTTTGATTTTTCTACTTCACCAAATACAGAAATAGAAATAACTAAACCGTGAATTGAAGAGGTTGTGTCTCCCCCAATTAAATCTAATTTATACTTTTTACATGCTAAATTTATTCCAGAGTATAATTCCTCTAATGCTTCTACTGGAAACCTGTTTGATACTGCAATACTTACTGTTATATGCGTAGCTTCTCCATTCATAGCGCATATATCAGAAACATTTACAGATACTGCTTTATAACCTAAATGTTTTAATGGTGAGTAAGATAAATCAAAATGCACTCCCTCTAACAACATATCTGTACTTAATAGCTGGTACTTGTCATCTAAATAATCCAAAACAGCAGCATCATCACCTACCCCTTCTATAGTATTTTTGTTTTTACAAATAAATGATTTTGTTATATGATCAATTAATCCAAATTCTCCTAGTTCTGAAATAGGTGTGTGTTTTATTTTATTGTCTTCAAATATACTCATGCTGCAAATATATATATTCTAATTTTAGTGTTAATTGTAAAAAATTTGTTTTGTATCTTTGTAAAAATTATAATTAAACAATTTTATAATGATTAATATTAGTGATTCAGCAAGGGACCGATTAATTCAACTTCTAGAAAAAGATAGTGAAAAAAATTCTTATGTTAGAGTTGGAGTAGAAAGTGGAGGGTGTTCTGGATTGAGTTATAAACTAGATTTTGACAACACTAAACACGATGACGATGAATTAATTGAAAACAACAAGATAAAGCTTTTAATAAATAAAAAAAGTTTCTTGTATTTAGTTGGAACTACTTTAGAGTTTTCTGATGGATTAAACGGCAAAGGATTTGTATTTAATAACCCTAATGCAAATAGAACGTGTGGTTGTGGGGAAAGTTTTTCTCTATAATATTTTTTACAATGAGCGATATAAAGAAAAAAAAAGAAGACGAGTTATTAGATAAAGTAACTTCCCATGAATATAAATATGGTTTTACAACTGATATCGAATCTGATACAATTCCTAAAGGATTGTCAGAAGATGTGGTTCGTACGATTTCTGCAAAAAAGAATGAGCCAGAGTGGATGTTAGAATATAGGTTGAATGCCTACAAGGCTTGGTTAGAGATGGAAGAGCCTGATTGGGCAAATGTAACTTATAAAAAGCCAAATTATCAAGATGTGATTTATTATTCTGCTCCAAAACAAAAACCTGTTTTAGATAGTTTAGATGATCTAGATCCTGAAATGAAGAAAACATTTAATAAACTGGGAATATCACTTGAGGAACAAAAAAGACTTGCAAATGTAGCAGTGGATATTGTAATGGATTCTGTTTCGGTAGCTACATCATTCAAAGAAAAACTTGCTGAAAAAGGAATTATTTTCTGCTCTATTTCAGACGCTATACAAAAATATCCTGAACTAGTTAAAAAATATTTGGGAACAGTTGTTCCTGTAAGAGACAATTTCTTTTCTGCATTAAATTCAGCGGTTTTTTCAGACGGTTCCTTCTGTTATATTCCGAAAGGAGTGCAGTGTCCAATGGAGCTTTCTACATATTTTAGGATTAATGAAGCTGGTACAGGACAATTCGAAAGAACATTGTTAATTGCAGATGAGGGATCCCAAGTAAGTTATTTGGAAGGGTGTACTGCCCCAATGAGAGATGAAAACCAACTACATGCAGCAGTAGTTGAACTAATTGCTCTAGATGATGCGGATATTAAATATTCTACTGTTCAAAACTGGTATCCTGGAGATAAAGAAGGAAATGGCGGTGTTTTTAATTTTGTAACAAAGAGAGGTATTTGTCATAAAAATGCTAAAATTTCTTGGACACAGGTAGAAACGGGTTCTGCGGTTACTTGGAAATACCCTTCTTGTATTTTAAAGGGAGATAACTCAATTGGAGAATTCTTTTCAGTTGCGGTAACAAACAACAAGCAGCAAGCGGATACTGGAACAAAGATGGTTCATCTGGGTAAAAATACAAAGAGCACTATCATCGCTAAAGGTATTTCAGCGGGGTATTCTGACGGAAACTATAGAGGATTAGTTAGAATTGCGAAAGGCGCAGCAAATTCTAGAAATTTTTCGCAATGTGATTCACTGCTTATGGGTGACAAATGCGGATCACATACATTTCCTTACATTGAAGTAAAGAATAACTCTTCACAAGTAGAACATGAAGCAACTACTTCAAAAATTGGAGAAGATCAAATATTTTATTGTAATCAAAGAGGAATTGGTACAGAAGAAGCTATTGCGCTAATCGTCAATGGATACTGTAAAGATGTGTTAAATCAATTGCCAATGGAGTTTGCAGTAGAAGCTCAAAAATTATTAGAAATAAGCCTTGAAGGCTCTGTAGGATAAAACTATAAAAGATGATAAAAATAAAAAACCTAAAAGCGGGAATAGAAGAAGTTCAAATACTTAAAGGAATAAATTTAGAAGTAAAAGCTGGAGAAGTACACGCTATTATGGGTCCCAATGGATCAGGAAAAAGTACACTGTCAGCTGTAATTGCTGGTAAAGAAGATTATGAGGTAGAAGATGGTTCAGTTGATTTTTTAGGACAAAACCTATTGGACCTAGATCCTGAAGAAAGAGCTCGTAAAGGAGTGTTCCTTTCTTTTCAATACCCTATCGAAATTCCTGGCATTTCTGTTTCAAACTTTATCAAAACATCCATTTCTGAAAAAAGAAAAGCTTTGGGTCTAGACCCTATGCCCGCGAAAGATTTATTAAAAATGATGCGAGAAAAAATGGAATTATTAAGCATCAAAAAGGGGTATTTATCTAGAAATATGAATGAGGGTTTTTCTGGTGGAGAGAAAAAAAGAAATGAAATTTTTCAGATGGCTATGTTAGAGCCTAAATTGTCTATTTTAGATGAAACAGACTCGGGGCTAGATATTGATGCTTTAAGAATTGTTGCGAACGGTGTGAATAAATTGAGAACTAAGGACAACGCTACAATTGTAATTACCCACTACCAAAGATTATTAGAATATATTATTCCTGATTTTGTACATGTATTGCATGATGGTAGAATTATAAAGTCTGGAGGCAAAGAATTAGCTCTTGAACTAGAGGAAAAGGGTTACGATTGGATAACAAAAAAACAATAAAAAAGTGGGGTTAATTGATAATTTAAAAAACTATACTCAACATCAAAATTTGTCTAAAGACAAAAGAGCGATGTTAGATTCTTTTATTAAAAAAGGTTTTCCTACTACAAAAGATGAAGAGTGGAAATATACATCTTTAAAAAAAATTGTTAAATCTGAATACAACCTATTTCTAGAGCACTCGGAAATCGACAATTCTATAATTAATAAATATAGTTTAGGAATAGAAGATAAGATTGTTTTTGTGGACGGTAATCTCCTATACACACCCGAGATTAAAGGTGTTCAAATTACTGGTTTTTCAAATTTCGATTGCAGAAATAATGATGCTATCTCAGAACTAAACTCAGCTCTTGCGAAAAGTGGGTTTACTATTATAATTGAAAAAGACATTGTAGTTGAAAATCCTATAGAGATACTATTCTTCAATTTAACTAAAAACAGTTTTTCTCAATATAGAAACCGAATAATTATCGGAGAAAATTCAGAAGTAAAAATATTAGAAAATATACAAAACTTAAGTAAATCTTATACATTGGCAAGCCATTTTACACATATTTCATGTAATAAAAACACCAAAGTTGAATACAATAAAATTCAGAATAACACACAAGACTCCACACTAATAGATTGCATGAATATCTTTCAAAATCAAGATTCTGTTTGTGAGGTCAATACTTTAATTTTTGGAGGAGGTTTTGTAAGAAATAATTTAAATTTTGAGCAAAATGGATCTAATTGCGAAAGTAATATGAACGGTATTTCTCTACTGGACGGTAATCAATTTGCAGACAACCACACTTTTGTAGACCACAAAACTGCTCATTGTAGAAGTAATGAAATGTATAAGGGAATTTATCTAGGAGATTCGAAAGGTGTTTTTAATGGTAAAATAATGGTGAGACAAGACGCTCAAAAGATTGACGCTTTTCAATCTAACAATAATCTATTATTAAGCGATAACTCAACAATTGACAGTAAGCCTCAACTAGAAATTTATGCTGACGATGTGAAATGTAGCCATGGCTGTACGATAGGTCAATTAGATGAAGACGCTCTTTTTTACATGAAAAGTAGAGGTATAGGAGTATCTGAAGCAAAAGCGGTTCTAACTTATGCTTTTGCTTCTGAAGTAATTGAAAACCTATCTATTCCTGAATTAAAAAATCTGTCTCAAAGATTATTGGCACATAAATTAAATGTTGATTTAGATTTTTCACTGTAATGTTTGACATATCCAAAATAAGATCTCAATTTCCTATTTTACAAAGAAAAATAAATGACAAAAAATTAGTTTATTTTGATAATGGAGCTTCCACTCAAAAATTGCAATCAGTTATAGATACAGTTTCTAATTATTATAAAGAGGAAAACTCAAATGTTCATAGAGGAGTTCATTTTTTAAGTGGTTTAGCAACCGATAAGTTTGAAGAGTCTAGAGATGTAATTAGAGAGTTTCTTGGAGCTAAACACACTCATGAAATAATCTTTACTAAGGGAACTACAGACTCTATTAATTTAGTGGCAAATGGTTTTCGCTCCTTATTAAAGAAGGGGGATGAAATAATTATTTCTGAACTTGAACATCATTCAAATATTGTCCCATGGCAAATGTGTTGTGAATATAGTGGGGCTGTGTTAAAAATTATTCCATTAAAAGATAATGGAGAATTAGAAATCAATGAATTTGAAAGCCTACTATCTAAAAAAACAAAACTTGTAGCTATATCTCATGTTTCTAATTCATTAGGCACTATAAACCCAATAAAGGAATTTATTGAAAAGTCTCACAAAGTTGGAGCAAAGGTATTGATTGATGGAGCCCAAGCGGCTTCTCATATCTCTCTAAATATGCAGGAATTGGATGTAGATATGTATTGTTTTTCAGCTCACAAAATGTATGGGCCAACTGGAGTAGGTGTTTTGTATGGAAAAGAAGATATTTTGAATGAAATTCCACCATATCAAGGTGGGGGAGAAATGATAAAAGACGTAAGTTTTGAAAAAACAACCTATGCTTGTCTGCCCCATAAATTTGAAGCGGGAACCCCTAATATTGCTGGTGTTATTGCTTTTAAATCCGCAATTGATTTTATCTCTGATTTAGGATTAAATACAATTTATGAGCACGAAAACTATCTTTTGGATTACGCTACTAAAGAGATACTAAAAATAGAAGGGATAAAGATATATGGTACATCTGAGAGTAAATCTGGAATTATTTCTTTTAATATAGATGGAATTCACCCCTATGATATTGGTGTTTTGTTAGACAAAATGGGGATTGCTATAAGAACGGGGAATCACTGTACACAACCAATAATGGAAAGGTTTAATATTCCCGGAACTGCAAGGATTTCTTTAGCAATTTACAATACAAAAGAAGAAATTGACGTTTGCATGGCGGCTATTAAAAAAGCAAAACAAATGTTATCCTAAATATGCAAAAAATAAACGAAATACAAGAAGAAATATTAGAAGATTTCGGCATGTTTGAGGATTGGATGCAGAAGTATGAATACTTAATTGATTTAGGCAAAGATCTCCCTACTATTGATGAGAAATATAGAGTTGATGAAAACTTAATTAAGGGGTGTCAAAGTAGAGTGTGGTTACACGCTGAAGAAAATAGTGGTAATATCATCTTTTCTGCTGATAGTGATGCTATTATGACTAAAGGTATTGTTGCATTATTAATTAGAGTATTATCTGGACAAAGTGCAAATGATATTGTAAATGCAGATTTAGACTTTATAAATAAGATTGGTTTAAAAGAACAGCTTTCTGCTACAAGAGCAAATGGATTGTTATCAATGATAAAAAAAATGAAGTTATACGCTTTAGCTTTTAATAAAAAATAAAATGACAGAAGAAGAATTACAAAAAATTGGTGAAGATGTTGTAGAAGTTATATGTGAGATATATGATCCTGAAATACCTGTAAATATTTATGCTTTAGGATTAATATATGATGTTCAAGTAAGTGATAATTATGATGTAAAAATCACTATGACATTAACATCTCCAAACTGTCCAGTTGCTGAAACATTACCGTTAGAAGTTAAAGAAAAGGTCAAAAAAATTCAAAAAATAAAAGATGTTGAAGTGGAAATTGTATTTGAACCAGTTTGGAATAAAGAAATGATGAGTGAAGAAGCTAAACTAGAATTAGGGATGTTATAAAATGGAAAAAACAATAAGAAATAAAATAGCTGAAAGCAATCTAATTACCATTGATCTGTTAGAATACGCACAATTAAATAATATTATTGAATTTGATATAAAACATTTTTTATTTGAAAGTTATATACTGAAAGAAAAAAAGATAAGACAAGAATTAAAAAACTTTGATTTTACAAATTACAAAGATAAAATAGTTGCTTTATATTGTAGTACAAATGCAATAATACCAATGTGGGCTTATATGCTAGTAGTGTCTCATTTAAATTTACATTGTGAAGATGTTTTTTTTGGAAATAAAAACGATGTAATACAAAACATCATATTAAAAAATATTTCCTTGATTAATCCTGATGATTATTCTAATAAAAAGGTTATTATAAAAGGTTGTGGTAATATACCATTAAAAGAGAGTTTGTATATATCTATTACAAAAAAACTACAGAATAGTGTTAAAATATTAATGTTTGGAGAGGCTTGTTCAGCTGTTCCTGTTTACAAAAAATTAAAAAAATGAACCCAAAAATCCATGAAATAAATAAAAAAATACAACCATACAAAGATGAAATCATTAATCATAGATTATATAAAAAGCTAAATAGCATTAAGGATATTTCTATTTTAATGGAACATCATGTATATGCTGTTTGGGATTTCATGTCTTTATTAAAAGCTCTTCAAACGGAACTTACTTGCACTTCTCATCCATGGAAACCTACAGGTGACCCTCAGATAAGAAGATTAATTAATAGTATTGTTTTAGAAGAAGAAAGTGATGTTGATGCAAATGGAAATCCAGCTTCTCATTATGAAATGTACATTGATGCAATGATACAATGTGGAGCAAATACTAATCTAATAAAAGAATTTGTCAACAATGTAAGTTCTAGTAAAATACCTAAAGTTAGTAGTGGTGTTGATGATTTTCTAAAAACAACATTTAATATAATTGATAGTGGTGAGTCTCATAAAATTGCATCTGCCTTCACATTTGGCAGAGAAGATTTAATACCCGATATGTTCACTGCAATAGTAGAAGAGTATAATAAAGGTAATAAATTAGATAAATTTGTCTATTATTTAGAAAGACACATAGAACTTGATGGTGGTGAACATGGTCCTCTTGCTCTTCAATTAATTTCTGATTTATGTGAGAACAACAAAACAAAATGGCAAGATGTAGAAGATACAGCGATTAATTGTTTGATTGCGAGAAAAAAGTTATGGGATTATATTTACTTAAAATTAGAAGAAAATTAAAAGAATACTTGAAATTAATTTTTAATAATCCTAAAATGTTTTAGAAGAATCTTGCAATAAATAAGTCAGTTCTGCTAACTCATTAGAAGTGAAATTTCTATACTGTCCTAACTTTACATCTAACTTTAAATTCATTATTCTAACTCTTTTTAATTTTTTAACCGTGTATCCTAAATACTCACACATTCTTCTAATTTGTCGATTTAATCCTTGCGTTAAAATAATTGTGAATTTTTTATTGCCAGTCTTAATTACCTTACATTTTTTAGTAACAACATCTAATATCGGTAGTCCATTTTGCATTTTATTAATAAAATCTTTGGTTACTTTCTTATCAACACTGACTTCATATTCTTTTTCATGATTGTTTCTGTCTCTTAAAATTTTGTTTACTATGTCTCCATCATTTGTAAGAAAAATAAGTCCCTCTGATAATTTATCAAGTCTCCCAATAGGAAAAATTCGTGTTGGATAATTAATATAATCTATGATGTTATCTTTTTCTCTAATTACATCTGTAGTACATACAATGCCTATTGGTTTATTAAATGCTAGATAAATCATTTTCTTTTTATATGGTCTCTGTAAAATTTTTCCATTAACACTAATTTGATCTTTTTCTGATATCTTAGTTCCTATTAAAGGTACTTCTCCATTAATTTTTACTTTTCCATTTTCTATTAATTTATCTGCAAATCTTCTGGAACAATATCCTATTTCAGATAAATATTTATTAATTCTAGTAAGATTTTTTTTTGACATTTTTAAATTACTTTAACTAATTCCATGCTTCTGTTTCTTTCTTTATTTTTATAATTTCATTTGCATAAAATTCTCGTACTTTTTCCCTAAATATTTCAATCCATTTTTGCTTACCTATTTTTGTATATTGCAACGGGTTGTTTTTGTTTTTTATTTGTAACTGACCCTTACCTAAAGCGCCTATCCCGAGTATATTCCAATGAAGCTCCCAAATAAATTTTATCTGAACATTTTGAATAGTAACTATGTCATTATCTCTAGTATAATCTATAAAAATATATGAAAGAAATTTAGAGTTGTCATTAAAAATCTTATCTCTTAACCTCTTTACGGAAATAAGATTTGGCATAGAAAATCCAGTTTTTTTTTGTATGAAATGAGATTTAATATCAAAACAGTATTCTTGATGATTAAAAATTAGTGTAAAATCATCTACACTTCTTTTACTTTTTGGGGGTCTAAACTCTTCTGGATATTTCTTTTTAATAATTTTTCGTGTAAACTCTTCTAAATCATCCCCTACTGACCTTTGTTCTTGATGAGTTTTTTTAGAGAATTCCTTTAAATTATTTTTTAATAATATTTCTAGATTATGGTTTAACATAATTTTATTTTGTTGTCTTCTTACTATTTCTTTCCCAAAAAACACCATCTTCATATCCCTGTATATGTGGGATTTTCTCTGCTAAATCTAATCTCTTCTCAGACCATAATGCATACTCTTCATTTAATTCAACTCCAACATAATTTCTAGACAACTTTTTAGCTACAACTGATGTGGTTCCTGATCCTAAAAATGGGTCAAATACTATTCCTTCTTTGGGGCAACTTGCTAAAATTAATTTAGCAATTAATTTTTCTGGTTTTTGAGTTGGGTGGTCGGTATTTTCTTTCATAGACCAATAAGGAATTGTCAAATCATTCCAAAAATTAGAAGGGTGTGTTAGCCTAAAATTTCCATCTTTAGTCTCTTGCCAATCTTTAGGCTTCCCATTAATTTTATAAGGAGCTAATACTCTTCTCTTCATTTTTACACTATTAACATCAAAATAATAATTTTTTTTATTTTTAACTCCAAACCAAATATCTTCCATTCCGTTTTTCCAATTTGATTTTGCTCCTCTGCCTTTTTCTCTTTGCCAAGTAATTCTATTCATAACAGTTATGTTTTCCTGCATTACTGTTTGTAATGCAGCTGTACTTTTCCAGTCTCCACATAAATATAAAGATCCTGTGTCCTTTAATTTTCTAATTACAGAAGGAAACCATTGTCTCAAGTAGTTAGTATAATCATTATTACTTGAAGATTTAAATTTAAAGCCATTAAAGTTTTTATCTAAATTGTAAGGTGGGTCTAAAATTATGAGATCTGCAAAATTATCAGGCATTAAATCTAATATCTCAAATAAATTTCCGTTTATTGTTTTATTAATTATTTCTCCTAATACAAATTTTCTTTTTTGTGGATATAAAATTTTATTTTTATACTTTTTTTTATCCTGAGGAGTTAATATTAAGGTTTGATTTCTTTTTGATTTCATTAATTAAACAAATTTTACTCCTTTTTCTGTTAAGTGTTTTTTGATGTCTTCTTCCTTACCTTCAGGAATCGCATCTATTAATTTTTTTGTATATGCTGTTTTAGGATTATTATAAATTTCATCAGCTTCTCCCATTTCTTCAATTTTACCTGACTGCATTACCACCATTCTATCACTCATATATTTAACTACTGATAAGTCATGGGAAATAAATATATAAGTTAAACCAAATTCATCCTTTAATTCATTTAATAAATTTAATACTTGTGCCTGAACCGAAACATCTAAAGCTGATACAGACTCATCACAAATTATAAATTTTGGATTTACCGCTAATGATCTTGCTATTCCTATTCTTTGACGTTGACCCCCTGAAAATTCATGAGGATACCTATAAAAATGAGAAGGGTCTAGGCTTACTCTTTCTAATAACTCCTCTACTCTATTTTTCCTTAAAATATCATTTTCTAAAATATTATGTACTTGCATTGGTTCCATTATAGCGTTTCCTATAGTCATTCTAGGATTTAATGATGAATAAGGATCTTGAAAAATTATTTGAACCTCCTTTCTAAATGATCTCAATTCTTCTGCATTCATTGATGAAATATCTTTTCCTTTATATATCATTTGTCCGCTAGTTGGCTCTTCTAATCTTAAAATTGTCCTTCCTGTAGTAGTTTTTCCACATCCACTTTCTCCTACTAAACCTAATGTTTCTCCTGGAAAAACATCAAAACTAATGTTATCTACAGCTTTTACATAACCTGTTGTTCCTCCAAAAAAACCATTGTTTATTGGAAAATATGTTTTTAAATTTTGAATTTTTAGTATTGGTTTTTTTGAATATAATTTTTTATGTTTTTCTTTTCTGTCTTTAACAGGGGTAATTATATTCTTTGTAAAGTCTTTTACAGAAATGTTATTATCGATTATCTCTCCATTTTCATTGATTTGCATAAAGTCTGATACTGTTGGTAAGAATTTATATCTTTTTTCTAATGGGGGTCTACAAGCTAAAAGTCCTTTAGTATAGGGATGTTTAGGATTAGTGAAAATCTCCCACACATTACCTTGTTCTACAATATCTCCCTTGTACATTACAACAACCTTATCAGCCAATTCAGCAATAACTCCTAAATCATGTGTTATAAACATAATTCCCATATCCCTTTCTTTTTGTAATTTCTTCATCAGAAGTAATATAGTCTTTTGTACAGTTACATCTAAAGCTGTTGTTGGTTCATCAGCAATAAGAATAGATGGTTGACAGCTCATTGCCATAGCAATCATCACTCTTTGTTTTTGGCCTCCTGATATTTGATGGGGGTATGTACTATAAATTCTTTCAGGTTCAGGAAGTTGCACTTCTTCAAATAATTTAATTGTAATTTCTTTTGCTTTTGATTTACTAACTTTTTGATGTAAAATTATTGCCTCATCAACCTGATCTCCACAAGTGAAAACAGGATTTAATGAAGTCATTGGTTCTTGAAAAATCATAGCTATTTCATTTCCTCTAAAACTTCTCATTTCCTCTTCTGATATAGAGAGTAAATCTATCTCCTCTCCATTTTTTTGATGAAAAATAATATTTCCATTTGTAATTTCTCCGGGAGGGCTAGGAATTAACCTCATAGCTGAAAGAGATGTTACAGATTTACCAGATCCAGATTCTCCTACAATTCCTACTGTTTCTCCTCTATTTAATGTAAATGAAACCCCCTTAACTGCTTTTAATGATTTTCCTTCAGTTCTAAACTCTGTTACTAAATTCTTAAAATCCAATAATTTTTTTTCCATTTATTAATTTTTAATTTATAAAAATAGTTTTTCTTTATGAGTTACACAAGCTCAATATGGTCGTCTTTAATTATTGGTTTTCCTTGAAATTTTAACATTATTTGCGCTACTGTAAGTGTGTCTTTTTCGCAATATTTTTTTATCCTTTCTAAATCTTTTTCTTCATAATAAATTTTTGAGACTTGACTTCCTTCAATGTCCTCTTTTGGGTTTGGAATGTTGAATAATTTTGATAATAGTTTTAATGATATGTAATTTTTATAGTCTCCAAATCTCCATAGTTCCATTGTGTCTAAATGATTTATTTCCCATGGTTTTTTTCCAGAAATATCTAATATCTTGGGTAATTTTAATCCGTTAATTATAATGCGTTTTGATAAAAATGGAAAATCAAACTCTTTTCCATTATGAGCGCAAATATTATATTTTTTATTTTCAATAGTTTTATTTAATAATGAAATAACCTCTGAAAGTATTTTATACTCATCATCTCCATAAAAGGATTTTATTCTAATGCTATCTCTGGATTGTTTTGAAAGGACATGTCCTACTGAAACACAAATAACTTTTGAAAACTCTGCCATTAGTCCAGCTTTTTTTCTGTAAAGATCTGAGTAAGTTATCTCATCATTCTTTAAAAATACCATCTTTTTTTTCCAAATATCTTTCATGTCTTTTGATAAAGAATCAAAGTTATAGACAATAGGTACTGTTTCTATATCTATAAATAGTACTTTGTTGATATCAATGCTAGTAATCATAATAATTTCTATTTAAATTTTTAATAAAACTGCATGTCAAATAAAGTTGAAATATTTTTTTTTAATTTAATTTTAACTTTGTCAATATCTAATTTCTTATTTAATTCATATTCTAAAGAAGTAACTTTCTTGTCAATTATGCCACAAGGTACTATATGATCAAAATAAGACAAGTCAGAATTAATATTAAATGCAAATCCATGCATACTAACCCATCTACTTGTCCTTACGCCTAAAGCACAGATTTTTCTTGCTTCGCTAGTCCCTACATCAAACCAAACTCCTGTTTCACCACTTGACCTTTCTCCTTTAAGTCCATAATCATTTAATGTTAGTATGACGGCTTCTTCTAAAAGTCTGAGGTATTTTGAAATATCTGTAAAAAAGTTTTCTAAATCTAAAATAGGGTATCCAACAATTTGTCCTGGTCCATGATATGTAATATCACCACCCCTATTAATCTTATAAAAACTAGCTCCTCTACTCTTCAAATATTTATTATTTACTAACAAGTTGTTTTGATTGCCGCTTTTTCCTATTGTATATACATGATTGTGCTCGCAGAAAATCAGAAAGTTTTGTGTTTCTAAATTGGAATGCTCTTTTTTATTTTTTATTTTTTGATCAATTATTTTTTCAAATAGATTTTGCTGATAATCCCAGCACTGCTTATAATCTATAGGACCTAAATCAATAAATTGTACTTTTTTATTCATTAAATTTTAGATAATTCATTTTTTAAATAGTTAATCACATCTATTTCAATAGCATCTACATTATTCATTTCTGATAAATACCAACTTATCCAATCTCCAATATTTATATGATATAATGTGTTTTCAATAATAGAATCTCCATTGCTCCAAACTTCAGAAATATTAGATGTATATTTTGAAATTACTTTTTTATTAATCTCTATTCTTACTTGGTTTCTATTAAAATCAGATTTATTACGAAAAAGGACTACAGCTAAATTATCTATATTGGTTCTCCATCCTAACAGTTCATTATGATTCATTTCTGGTATTACATGGTGCCAGCACAACATTTTACTGTTTTCATTTATTTGTTGTCTGAAACGTACTGCCACTCCCTCATATCCCTGAGCTACATATATAACTGGAGTGTGTTTATGAATTTTCTTAGAAATTTCTTTTGCTTTACTCTTAATTATTTCTTTGTCATTTTCAAGTAATTCTATTGATTTCTTAAAGTCTAAAACAAATTTGTTGTCAATAATTTCATAATGATTTAAAGCATAAAATAGTTGGGTGAATGCATATCCAAACATAGCTCTTGGTGGATGTCCATTAGGAATAATAATATTATTATAATTGTTATAATCTGCGATTTCTCGCAATTTACCACCTGAAGTTATTATACAAACTTCTGAATTTCTTTTTATGCATTTATCTAAAGCATGTATTGTTTCCTCAGTATTTCCAGAGTAAGAAGAGGTAATAACTAATGTGTTTTCATCTACAAAATTTGGTATGTTGTAACCTTTACTGACAATAATTGGAATTGAAACAATAGAGGAAATTACATCATTGACTATTGTTCCTCCAATTCCTGATCCACCTAAACCGCATATAAGCACATTATTGAACCGTTTATCTGATTTTTTTAAATTAGATTGATTTCCTATTTCTATTGCTTCTAGTAAATGATTAGTAAAATCATTAATATAATCTTTCATCTTCATTTTAAAAATATGTTTTTGTAAAGAAGCACAAATTACAAAATATTAGGATAAAAGAATTCCTATCTTTGTAAAAAAA
>CESM01010949.1_pt1 | contig 35932 bp, 24 predicted proteins | sample 361421 | NCBI WGS metagenome assembly CESM01 (sample SAMEA2622219, study PRJEB7988) | marine metagenome | isolation source: saline water (ENVO:00002010), including | reverse complement strand
CGTCTATTGCTTTAGATTGATCCAGTTCGCCTTGATCAAATCCCCCTTTAATAGTAAAATGTTCTTTAAGGAATCTTTCATCTAATACGCCAACTGGTATAGGAAAATACATTTCTTTATGTCCTAGCCGTCCGAAACTTTCTAACCAAGGCTCAAGCACATCATTATACATGTTAGTAAATGCTCCGTTTATTGTAAAGCCACCTTTGGTTGTGCCAACTGTGTTTGTAATATCTAAGTTTATTGGATTATCTTCATCTATATAACAGGTTTCGTAATCCTTGCCCAAGATGTTTTTTAAATCCCAAACATTACATCCTTGTTCTATACCAGGTACTATACTAGCCCATGCTTGACTTAAAGCACTGTCAAAGTTCCAATCCAAATGCATACTGTCTGTAACACCATCAGTGAGCTTTGCATTCCAATCAAGGTTTGGCTTTAACATACACTGCACATCATAGTGCTTGTAGTAGTATTCAATTAAGTTTAATTTTCTGCTATTGTATAAACATTTATCTTCTATATTGTGTACTGCGGCATTAATTTCATGCAAGTATTCGTATATTCTAGCAACTTGAGCATGTGGATATTTGTCTGCTTTGGGGAAATGATTTTGGGGTATCTCAAATCCTTTAACATCATTAAACTGCCCGGGCCAACAGTTGTGTGCATTCATGTTTAAATATCTTTTTTTGATTGACCAAATTTGATCATAGGTCATAGCAAGGTGATCAGTCCATAAGTGTGTAAAACTCAGTGTTGTAAATCCTCTGTGTAATCTATTGAGATCATCTCTAGTACAATGCATGTCCAGTTTGCCTCTGGTCCACTGCACATTTTCTTCATGTAGTCCGTCTATAGCTGTGTTAACTCTATTAACAAGATTTTGTTTATGTTCTAACTTAGCATCAGTTTCATAATCTTCGGGTTGCATGTTCCATGCTTGATGCAGACTACCACACCATTTCCTTTCACGTTCACTGTGTCTAAATGGAATGCGACTTTTGTGTCTCAGAAATACCATTTTCCAAAACTCTATAAACTTGTTGTCAAACAATTCTATTTCGCTATCAGCTCCATTCGCAAGTGAAATCAGCAATCGTGCCATACTTTATCCTATAACTTCAAACTCCGGAGTACAGAAGATTAATTTACCACCCGACTCAATCCAATCTTTCATTATTTTGTTAACAAATAATTCTTTAAAATGAAAAGGGAATACCAAAAAGTAATCAGCATCTTTTTTAGCATCATCTTCGTGAACAATAGGAATACTACTTCCTACCAAGTACTTACCTATTTTATCTGGGTGTATCTCAGCGGCGCCAGCAATAGTATCACTGTCCAATCCGTAGTACTGCATTATGGTATTTCCTTTTGTACTAGCACCCATTATATAGATTTTTTTGTTCATGTCAACACATTCTCGTATGAATTGCATTGTGTTATCTCTGTTTGTATCAATGTTGTTGGCCCACTGTTGAATAGTATCTGCTGTGATATCTTCTGGATAGTCCACACTACCTGTTGTGTAGTGTCTGATATAAAGCTGATAACTGCCACCATTTATATCGTTTTCGTTTACTCTATATATCTCAAGTCCATGTCTTTCCATAAGTGTTACAAGACTTTTGTAGCTGTAGTATTCAATGTGTTCATGAATTACATTACCAAGGTCATTGCTGTCCAGCATTGGTTTAGCTGTCATAAGCTGTGCAAGCCAAACACCGTCTGGGTGTAGTGTTCCTTTAACGTCAGCGACAAAACTATTAGGATCGTCTAGGTCATAAAACATAGCCACAGTTGTAATGATTTTTGCTTTTGCTTCTGCATGTGTAACATTTTTCCAGTTGTCTCTTGTAAAAAAGTCTCCAATCATTACATCACAGTTTGTTTCTAATTCACTGTGGATATTTTCAGCGGGGTCGCATCCAACTCTTATTACAGTATCACTATCATAGAAACTTAATAGTGTACCATCGTTTGCTCCGATATCCAATACAGTATCGCCTTGCTTTAGTGTAACTTCTTTGCTTACATCTTCAACAATACTTTGTAAATTGTCAACAATTTTTTTATTAAGTCTTGACAAATACCAGTAGTTCTTGTATAAATCTTCTTCTCTAACACTGTGGCTTAATTGTATTAGATCACAACTCTCGCAATGCATAAGTGTAAGTGGCGCACTGCCTACGTCAGTATTTGGCTCGTCAGTGAAAGCATTAATTTTTAATTCACCTATATCAAATACAACTTTGTCTAGTGTTGCATTGCAACTACGACAGCAGGTTACTTGTTTAACTTGTCTCATATTATATCCAATCTAGTTGTTTAGCAATATGTCTGGCTTGCTCGATAAGTTTATCACTATAGTGATTTAGTTTAATTGTTTTTGTACCATCATCAACAAATCCCCAAGGATTGCTTTGGAATAAATCCTCATATGATAACTCATAATCAAATAAGTCTTTGTATTTTTCATAATACTTTCGTTGTCCTTCAAATACACGATCGTAGGCCTCTATATGATGGTCTTTGAATTTTAAAGTTTTGGGCTGTTTGTATGTGTCGCCTTCGTGTATATTAAAAACTTTTGTGTCCATTGCAAACGTCAAACTTAAAAAATGTTCTAGTATATTATTTCTCTGTAGCCAAACAAACTCTGTATTTTCTTTAAGCCTATGCAAATCTATGTCTGGTCCATCACAAAATACTTTGGTCACATAAGGCTGTTTAGTAAGTAATATTTCTATTCGTTGTTCAGTAGTTAGTTTTTTGTGTTTGCTGTCAGCTTCACTGAGTGCAAGTGGAAAACTATTGTGTCCTAGTTTGTGTGCAATATTAGTAACTAACCAACTGCTTCCGCATCTTGCTGGTGTTACCACTACAATATTTTTCATTACCATTCTACACTCTCAACCGGCTCACTGAGTATAACATCAAAGTCTAATTCATCTTTGTTTGTACAATAGCCCAAAGGTATCTTTCCAATACAAAATGCATCCGTTGGAACTCGATGTTGTTTTAACCAATCCTGAAATTCAGGATGTTTTAACACTTCTACTGTCATGCTATTGGGCTGTAGTTCCCAACCAGGACACCAAGTTTTGTCTATGTTTGTCATATCAAACTGTGCAGGATTATCCATGTTTACCCAACAGGTATAATATTCTTTACCCAGTACTGCAAACGGTAACCACAAGTCAGCTGTGGTGTTGTATGTGCAAAGACTCCTATGATAGTTTTCTATATCAAAAACATCAAAAGCTGTGTCTTTACCGCTGGTGTATCTTTGGATAATATGCTTTCCATCTTTAACAGTATAACCCCATTCCTTTAATTTTTCAACCCTTGGACTTGTAATAGTTTCTTCATACCAATGTATATCACAGTTCATTTCAAATAGTATTCTAGTAACATCTTCTATGTCAGCGTCTGCTACTTCAAACTCTGGCTTGTGATCCCGTTTAAAGTCGTAGTTTTGCCAATGATTCCATTTGCTGTCATTTATATCTTCTAGTTTTGCATTTGGTAATGTCCAGTTGCTTTTTGTAAATGCTCCGTGGGTAACATACAAGTGTAACTCATTTAGTTTTGTTTGTGGCGTATCCAAATCCATAGTGCCTGGAAAGTCTAAATTGTACTTGTCTTTTAGCTCTTGTACATGTGCATTAAATTTTGGTACATACTTGTTTCTAATAGCATCTATTTCTTCTTGTGGCATTGTTACTTGTGGAAACAAGTTTTCATTCCATGTTGGAATTGGCTCTAGTTTACTAACAGTGTTGTACCATTGATCTACAAATTCATTAGGAATAAGATCAATATTCACTGTGCCACTTTTAAAATTTATTTTCATTCGAAATCCTTTACATAACTTATGTCAGGATATGTCCAATCTCCCGCACAATCTTTGTTGTAGTCTGCTAGCAACTGTAGTCTAGCTAATCCAAGTTCTGCTGATTCAGGTGTCATAAAGTAATGCCAGCCAGCAAAAGTAATTTTATCTTGTTCATAAGGTATACGCATATCTCTACCGTCATGCACTGCTCGTTGGCACCAATCGTAAAACTCTCGGTCATCAGTAAGTATCATTCCGCCTCTTACAGTACTCAATATCTTTTTAAATTGAAAGCTCAAGCATTGTTGTTTGCCTGGTTGATAACAACCCTTGTACAGTCTAGCCGCACCGTCAACTACGTTTGTGTTTCCAATATCATACGCACCGCTCCACGCTATTTGGTCAAATTGTACATTTAAACCCAAATGTATTGCTTGCATTGCGACACTTACATATGTGTTTTTAGGCAGTACTATATGCTGTATGCCCATGCGTTTCTTGTGCCAATACAGACACATATATAGTGCATGAGTACAACAATCAGTAGCTGTGGCATAAGGAGCACCCGTATACTCTGCTATTTGTCGTTCAAATTCATGTACTGTGTCAAACGGATTCATTATACTGTAATTTCTCTTATACTATCTTGTGAGATCATATCTCTTGTCATTTGTTTGGTCATAGGATATTTTAAATTACCTATGGGTATTCTTCCTATATTTTCATTGCTGGGCTCTACAGGCAACCATTCTAAAAAATCTGCATTATTGTAAAAGTCTTGCCATTGATTCAATGGATCAAATTCAAATGCCAATGGTACAGCTTTACGGTTAGGACCCATCTCTGCTCTAGTAGCATCATCATTATCTCTGTAACATTCTCTATAGTCTTTACCAAGTATACGTTTAGCTACATATACATCATACTTGTCTTGTGTTGTTAGCTTCCACCAATCCTCGTTTATTTGTAGTGCATGTTGTGTTTGGTTTACAACTTGCTGGTCCCAGTACATGTTTCTACAACTGTTGGGTATTTGCCTAGTGCCATGTGTTAGCAGTGTTTCAAGTTGATGACACAAACTGTTCATCTCTCCAAAGTCTTTTACACGTTCTGCATGTCCTGGTGCCGCCCAACGTTTGTGTTCTAAATTAACTTCCTCAACACACCAATGATGTAGGTCATTTAACATCTGTTGTAGATAGTCATGGTCGTCGAAATCTTGTATTTTGCTCCAATAATCTGCACCAGCTTGATATACAGATAGTTTGTTGTGTAGTATATGAAACAAACTTTTAAATTTATCAAAGTCCCATTCTATTTTACGATTATCAAATCCACTTATTTCTGTTTCATCTAATGGTAATTCGCAAAGGCGTTCTGCCCAATCATGTACTAGTGGACTATCAACTAATTCTATTACAAGCTCGGCACCACTGTTAAGCAGTAATTTCATTTCCATCTTTGTCAACCTTAACTATAGGTGGCATACTATCGTGCCAGCGTTTTGTGAGCATACTAACAAACTTCATATTTTCAGTTGCTTCAAAACTATGTGCAACACCAATTGGTATCTTTATACTGTCTCCAGTAGTTAACGTATGTGTCCAATTAGTATCATTGCTAAATTCTGTAAAAATACATTCACCATGCACTACTATCATATATTCATTGAAGTGTGGATGATAATGAAAGCCTCTGCTTGATCCTTGCTTTATTGTCATTAGATTATATTCTACTAGTGCTTCATCAGGATAAAAACTTCTAATTACACCTCTAGTATCTGCAAAAATTTCTGCTTTCATAAATTGACATTTCATTTTCTCATACCTTCAAAAACTGTAGTTGTAAATTTAGCGTTTTCATTATCCAACATTTTAAAAAATTCATACGGCAAGTTGTTTTGTTCACAAAACTTTTGCATTGCTTTTACATCTTTGGGCAAACATGCTCCGCCATATCCTCTTAGATCCTTGCTGACGTCCAAGTACTCGTCTGGCATACCATTGTTTAATAAAAATGCTTCCTTTACTTTGTCGTAGTCTGCATCTTTCTTTGCACACAATTCAAACATAATGTTTGAAAATACAATCCTTGTAGCGTTAAATGTGTTGTGATAGTACTTCATCATTTCAGCTTCTGTTGGCGTTACACGCATTTGACTTTTAGGCATGTCGCCATGACTGCGAACAACCACATAGTAATGATTTACATTCTCAGTTCCTACTAATAACAATTTGTGGTCAAATACAAAATCATATTCAGCACTACGTTCCTTTAAAAACTCCGGAACAAACACAATTCTATCACTGTAGCGATCAATAAAGTCTTGTGTTGTACCTGGAGTTATTGTACTTTTAATTGCTATAACACCTTCATATTTTAGGCGTAACAGTTCTACAATAGTATCATGTACAATACTATTATCGCAAGTTCCATCTTGTTTAGATGGTGTTGGAACACAGATATAAACTATTTCCGTGTTTACTATATCATTTAAGTTTGTAAACAACTTGGGATCGTGTACACTTACGTCATAACCACAACGTTCAAAGCCTGCTTTACAAGCTGAACCTACTACACCTAATCCTGCAATTCCTATCTTCAAACTTTTATTCCATGTACTACTGTAGAGTCTACTCTATCTAAATATATTTTTGATTTGTTGTGGTAAAAATAATGGTCCACTGTATGTTGTACACTCGGAAACATTCCATAGTCATCAAAAATTATATGACCACCTACGCTGAGTCTTGGATAAAAATGATCCAAAACATGTCTAGTTGGATATTCCAAATCCACATCAATCCTTAATAGTGCAATAGTATCAGGTCCTTGGTGCGGTATTGTATCTTCTACTAGACCTTTTACAAAATGTACATCGCCAGAATAATTTACTTTTTTCATATGTTCTTTTACTGTGGACAAACTTGCATTGCACCAACTGCTAGCTTGTCCTTCTAGTTGTGCGTTTTCTTTCCACCATTTGTTGAGAAGTTTTCCTTCAGGATCAGTTTCAATGTCGTTGGGTTGTGGCACGCCTTCGTAAGTATCGTACATCCAAATAGCTCTATCATTTACTCCGAAGTGTTTTAAAACTTCAGCAATGATCATACAGCTACCACCCATAAACACGCCAGTTTCAACAAAGTCTCCAGGAATATTAGACTTGATTACATGTTCAACATTTGCAATCAGTTGAAGCATAGCTTCCTGATGTGTTGCTGTATAAGGCGCACATGTTACCAGTGTTTCTCTTTTCCAGTCTGGTATATCACGATAGTTTTCCCATTCTTCTACAGTGTGATATCTGAGGCTACTGATGAAGTTGCCGTTTTTATATTTTCTATCTACTGTTTCCATTTAATACTACATCCGAAACTGCTATTGTATTTCCAATCTATGGGTTTATCTATCATTGAATACTCTATTGCTAATCTCAAACTACTTCCTGTGCTAGCTAGTTCATTACTTGTGTGTGCTGGATCTAATTCACCGTGATATGTAATTGTTCCTTTATTGATTATATAAAACTCAGGAGTACATACTGCATTGTAGCTTTTAGCTATAATATGATCCTGGTCATAGATATAATCACATTGTAGGTCATATTTCTTTTGAAAGGCAGGCATTAGGTCAGGCGCATCTTCTGGATAGTCTTTCCAGTCATTGCTATTAACAGCCACAAAGTTTACTTTATCTTTGTAATCTTTTACCAGTTGACTGATAGCAGGCATTCTATACAATACATAAGGACAATGATTACAAATAATCATTAGTACATTAATTTGATCCGGTTGCATAGGACCGAAATAATACTGTGCTGGTTGTCCAACACTATTCTGGCTAGTTTTTAATACCATAGTCAATCTCCAAAATTTTATCTATTCCTTCAGACAAGTCTATACGGGGTTCGTAACCTAATTTTTTGATTTTGTTTATTTCAGGACAACGTCTTTTTACACTGCCTGGTGGATCATTATATAGTACTATATCTTCACTAATACTTAGCTTTTTTAAAATTAGGTCTGCAACTTGCTTAATTGTATATTCATTGTCACTGCCCACATGGTATATTGAATTCCATGTAGCACCTGTTGCTATCATTGCAGTTGCTCGAACTGCATCGTCAACATAACAAAAACTTCTCGTACTGTCATGTCCGTATAATTCATAGACTCCTGTTAAACAGCGATCAACGAATTCAGGGATAAAATGATTTTTTTGTCCTGGGCCGTATACATTATGATAGCGTATAATTTGATAAGGTGTATCAAATTCTTTGCAAGCGGCTACCATCATTGCTTCACCTACAATTTTACCACTAGCATAACTCCATCTAGTGTTTTGTATATCATCAATACACAATGGTACTGTTTCGTCTGTTGGCATCTCAACTATGCCATGTGTAAGTCCGCCAGCATATGTTTCACTACTACTGGTGTATACTGTGGGTATGCCTTTGTAGTGTTTTAAAATATTATGCAGTGTTTGTGTACTGTTTTCAATGATAGTATATGGCGTAGTGTAAAACGCACTAGTATTGTTTACCATTGCTAGATGATATATCAGATCAACGTCCGGTAGCGTAGCAACATAGTTTGGGTCTTTGAGATCACCTGTCTCTAAGTCACAGCAAACAAGTTCGTGTCCTTGTTCATACAAATGATTAACAAGGTGACTTCCGATAAATCCGTTACTACCAGTTACTAGGATCTTCATGTATAATTTCCTTTAGTATTCCAGTAAAGTTATTCTTTTGGCGTTCTTTAAATCCGTTTTGCAAGTGATCCCAGTTGTACAAATTTTGTTCATGTATACGCTCTAAGAGTTTTTTATCTTGTATATCCAAATGACAAATCTGTTCGAGAGCAGTCCTTGCCAATTTAAATCTATCAAACATAAAGTCATGATAGTCATAGCGTTCAGTAAACAACCAGTCCCATGTTTCAAATCCCCAATATCTCAATGTTTCTACTGTTCCTTTTGAACCAACCCATATAGCAGGTTGTTGATATATAAATGGTCTAAATGTTGCTTCGCTGATAAACACACCCTGACTTTCACAATCTGTCTCAGTTATTACACTGGCAAAACTTTGATTATAATAAGGTAAACTGCTTAGTGTTGTATCAGCACCAGCACACCAATTTTCGTTTGCATCTTCAACATCAAGGATTGCAGGAGCATGTAAACCTAAGTCAGCTAGTCCATGCCACATTTCAATAAGATGTTGTTCTGATAAAGTAGTAACTGACATGTGTTTTTGATATTCTCTTACCTTTGACATAAATGCTTTTGATTTATCTAAGAATCCATACCCGTCTATTCTGTCTGCAAAAGATACATACCCATGCCTGATAAGATCATTTTGATGCATCAACCATGTCCAATATAATCTACCTGGCTTCATCCATCTTTGCAAACATATAAACTTTTTCTTAAACTGTCTTTCAGTAATAGGCTCGAGCTTCCAATCATCAGGATCAATGTTTAGTTTGACTTGACGCATAATATCATGTCCGTAACAAGTGAATCCTCTTGCTTTAATTTTTTTACTCTTTTGTCGATGACGTATTTCTAAATCGCCACTTATCCAAAAAACATTTTTTGTTGGAATGTTATTTTGTTCACAGAATCTTTCCAAGTTCAAATCTACATCATACTGCTCGTCAATAGGATAATCATCAGTTGCTGTAACACTCTCTTGCCAAGTACTAACTACTAATCTTGCTTTGTTAGCTCTAAGATCAGTTATCAACTTTTTAGGAAGATTAGGCAAGATATTGCCTTTATGAAAGTCGTGATTCTCTGGAGAATCATTTATTTCACACCAATGTATATAGATGTCATCTGGTATCTGTACAATCCTATAAAACTTTAACAGTTCAGGAAGTAGTGGACAGTTCCATTTGTTGTTACGGACTATCGTCGGTATTATCATTCCAGTATTTTTCCCATATATAGTTTAACTCTGGAAACGTTGATCTTGTATCTTCGCCTCTTAGCTGGTCTAGTTGTTTACTTTGTTGGCAAAGTTTTGTTAATAATTTAGCATCCTCTTCGCCATCTTCCATCCAGGCTATTGTTGTTTTAATTGTATCATGCACCGCTCCGCTATCTGTTTGACCTAGCCAATCAAGATGGTCTAACCATATTTGCTTGACTTCCTCTTTCATATGTTTGGGCATGATTTGTAGATTATAAAATTGAGGCATTTGTAGTATGTTCCAAAAAATATTGTTTTTATCTACATAGCCTCTTTCAATCCAGTCTTGTTGTAGTTCACATACTGTGTATGCATTCATAATTTGCATTGTTGGTGCAATTCCTATCTTGACATGTGGTACTTCTTTGTGTAACATTGCCATGTTTGCTTCAATGACATCCCACTTTGTTTCACTTCTTATATTTTCTGCTCTCGCTCCGTATGTATCAATCGAGCCTGCACAAAATACATTTTCAAAGTTTTTCCATATATCAACTACACGAGTACGCTTGTATTTCATTATACTTAGATTGGTGCTATATCGTATGTGTGTATCTGTTAAGCCTAGTTCAATCATTCTATTTAAAAGTGTATAGTGTTCTTCCATAAACAATGGCTCGCCGCCGGCAAAATAAATTTCTTGCACATAAGGCAAGTATTCATCTAATCTATTCAGCAGACTCATGCTATCTTCTACACCGTGTATAATAGCAGTATGTTTGTCTGGACCTGCTGTGTAGTCGTATATTTCATTTTCTTCTGCTAACTTCTTAGCATCAGCAAACCATTTACTACTGCTAAAGTGTCCACACATCCTACAAGCCATATTACAAATATTACTAAAACGTATATCCAAATAAATTGGTGTTGCGTATTTTGCTGTTCCATCTTCTTGAGTATGCAATACCATATCTCTGCTACCGTCATGGAACTTATTAATTGCATCGTGTCTCAAACTAAAGCCACTGCTTTTTTCTTTTCGATAACATGTACTGCAATGCGGAACTTTTTGGTCATTGAACATTGCTTTACGAAGTTTTTTAAAAGTATCGCCATGCCAAATTTCATCAAAGCTCTGCCGATTAATATTACCAATGGGTAATTTCCATTGACCTATACAACAAGGCAAAACATCTCCACTAGCACTCACATGTAGATGACTCCACAACAAAGGACAATAGCTTTCAGTCTTTGCTATTATTTCTTTCTCGCTTGCACCACTTTCGATTAGTTCTTTTACTATGCTCATTAATCGTCTCTATAAAATTCTTCTAACTCAGGAAACACTGTACAAAAGTCTGTTCCTCTTCGTTTGTCTATTTCGTCAACAAACGATTTAAAATTTTGTTGATGTATGTAATTATCCTCGGTTTGCTTGTCGTAACCCATGCCGCTATAAAAAGCAAAGTCAGCAACTCTACCCATCTTCTCTGCTTCGAAGTCGTAGAAGTTTCTGTTGTCTTCACCTAGTGTTAAGTTATGCATCATAAATGCATATTGATCAAATAGGTACGGCATAGTCAATTCTTTATGAGGAGTTGTTACTGACAGAAATGGAGGAAAGTAAATTGGACTGATATCCAAATGTACTACACACGCTTTTTCATTCCTAGTCCAAAAGTCAGGATCACTATTATCATTAAACCATCTTTTGTATTGATTATATCTACTTTCTAATAGTCCATTATAACGATTGTACTTTTGTTTAACTTTGAGTACTTCCTCAAGCATACGCTTGTAGCTGGGCAAACTTAGTAAACTATACGCTGTCATAATAGTATTGTCTACGCTAGGATGTTCTTCAATCATATACAACAATCTATCCCACAGCATGTTAAAATCTAATCCACTGCGGATATATTCTGCTTGTTCTCCCCAACCGTCTAAACTGGTGTATAGTGTAATCTTTTTAACTAGATTTTTATCTTCGTTCTTTTTGATAAACTCTATTAATTGTTGCCAGTTCTTCTCAGGTGCATTTAGGTTTGTATTCATTCCTAACTCTAAGTCAGGCATCGGATCTTCTTCGATCAGTTTTAATAGCCTAAATGTATCTCTACTCATCAATGGTTCACCGCCAGTAACACGCAATGTTTTGAGTGTAGTTTTTAGTTCGGGCCACCATTTCCAAAATGCTTCAACATAAGGGTTGTAGTCTTTAGCAGGTATAGGTAGTTCGTTGATACTCTTTAAGTAGTCTAGTCCGTGATAGTTCCAATGTTGTTCTTTTGATTTTGCATCAATTAACATTATTGGATCATTTGCTTCTTGCTCTGCGACCCATTTACTACTAAAGTGTGGTCCACAATAAGTGCATTTTAAGTTGCAAGCATTACTAAAACTTACTTCCACATATTCAGGAGTATGATCCGCTCCTAGTCCACTATCTACAATTTTATCAAACCTATGTTCAAATAAGTTACTGCTTTTTAAATATCTGTCACTTATTGCATCTGGGTTAGCATCTTCAACTTTCCAACAATAGTTACAAGGCGAAGGTCTATCGCCTTTCAACATACATGCACGTTGTTTTAGCTTTTCAGTATCATTGTGAATTGCTTTGTAGTTTTTTTCAACTTCTTCTACGCTAACTTTATGTGGGTGTGGGTGGTGACAACTGTGTGTCATTCCATTATGCAAATGCATAGTAACTTGATCCCACTTAGCCAAACAAAAACCAGAGCCGACTTTGTTAAGCCGGTCTTTCATAGCTTTTGCACGTTCTAATTCTTGTAAATTCATGCTGTGTTTAGTGCCTTATTCCGTAGTGAACTTATGTTACCTAGCTTGACATCTTTGCTTTCAAAAATAGGATCTCTTAGGACTTCTAAGAATTGTTGATGCTCTGGATGATCATCTTTCCATATGCATTTGTGATTGTAAACTTCTGGTGCAAATGTACCCCAATCAACAATCATACTAAATTGTATTTTGTGCTTGTTTTTAAAACGTTCTTGCACCAACTTTATAAAAGGTATCATTTCTTTATAATTGTCTACTTGTACAACAAAGTCGTAAAATATTCTAAACTCAGGATATTTTGTTCTTTGCTTGTCTAAAAAAGTACAATTCTCAAGTAACAAGTCCCAATCTCCGTTTAGTCTCGTTTTGTTTTCGTATGTGTCTTTTGTACCGGCATCAAAACTAATTCTACAATCTCTGAGGTTGTTGTGTATCTTGTGTAGCTTCTCCCACATCTTAGGTGTATACATAACTCCATTAGTTTGCATACTAACTTTCAAGTTAGGAAACTTAGCTCCATCTAAATTATATAACATGTCTCTGAAAATTTTACTAGCAAAAGGATCTCCACTACCAGTTACAAAGATTCCAAAATCTCTGTCTGTTGGCTCTGTTAAAAACATCTCAACAATTTTATCATTTACAGCTTTGCGTCTATCGTATTCAGGACCGCTAGTAAACAATAGTTTATTCACTCTACAGCTTGGACACTTGAGATTACAACTCTCGTCATTGCTGAAGTTAATAAAGCGTGGTAGTTCTTTTATTGTAAGTCTTTTAGCTTTTAGTGCATCCAATTCGAACTGACTTGCAGTTCCGTTTTTTATTGTATCTTTAATAGTTGGTAGTGCATCTTCTTGAATAACAGGACAACTCCAGTGTTGGCAGTAATTCCATTCTCCTGAGAAAATTTGTCTACGCAACTCTTGAGCTCTGCGTCCATTCCATATTTCTTCTACGCTATCTTCTAAAACATTTCCAATAGGATAAGGTAACCAACTAGGACAACACATCCAACAACGTCCGTGCATGTCTACCTCTAGCCAGGTATAAAGTTTGTTACAATACTTTCCTTTGAGTTTTTTAGGTTTTGTATCGGTATGACCTTCAGATTCCTTAATCCATACCTTACCGAAGAATTCGTGTTCTAGGTGACCTTTTGCACCCACTGCCCAGGGCTGATGTGTTGGTCCGCTCATTAAGTTGCTTTCTATCATTCAAGGCTGTCATTTACCTGATCTTCTCTGACCATAACACCTAATCTGTGTGGATTTTTGTAAACAGTTTTAAAGAACCTACTTCCAGTATGATCTAAATCACTGATCTCTAAATCTAATTCTCCGCGTAGTGTATCACCTAGTTCAACAGTTTTAGCTTTGAGTTTATTCCAATCCCATGTCATACCAGTATTTACACACATTTGATCCCCGCCTTCAAACTCAGGGAACAGTTCTTCTTTAAAGTAATTGCTGAGCCAATCAAAGTCTCTAACGTTTCTCCAATCCCATTTGCGTCTTTCAACATTGGTCATCATACAACCTAGTCTTGCTCCGTATATTGCCCATAAGCCATTTGTAGCATCTTCACCAACAGTCATCCACACCAACAAACGTTTATAGTTTTCTCTGTGTATCTGTTTTAGCTTCTTAGGATCAACTACATCACCGCCTTCTAATCCCATCTTTACGCCTTCACGGAAACCTGCTCTCCATGCTTGTAATGGTGATCCGTTGTTCATTACATCACAATAAACATTATTCATTTGAATATAACGTATATTCCAACAAAAGTCAACCTGACTTGCTTTATCACTTTCAGGAGCCGCTTCGTGTGTTCGCATTCTATTAACAACATCTACGGGCCAACACTTAATGCCTCCGTTACCGTAAACAAGACCATTTACTGTATTCTTACCTGCCCAACTAATAACGTCAGTATCGGAAATTCTACTCATGTTTAATTCGTTGTTAAAGAAATCTTCTCTAACAATATTATCAGCATCAATAGTAATGAAACGATCAGTTTCACTCATTGCCGCCGCCGCTTTGTGTGCGGCATCGCTACCCCATACTCCGTGACTTCGTTTAGCCCACGGGCATTTATCTAGCAGGTCTGCATAATTATTATCTGCATTAGGTTCGTCATAACTTATAAAAATTATATCGAATTCGGTAATTGGGGTAAGGGTCATTAAGTTTTCTCCGTTATGTAATCGAATGTCAAATTGGTGCTAGTTTCTTTACATAAGAAACCGCATTTAGTTAGGTCAACATCAGTGACTTCTAATGCTATTTGGCTTTCCCATCCAATGTCTTTTAACGGTAGTGTTATTTGACCTATCAAGTCATTTGGATTTTTGGGACTAGTAAGATATATTCCTATATCAGTATATATCTTTTGATCTTGTGGGTTGTTAAAGTTACTCTTAATATACTGCAAGTCTCCACGTTTTATAATTGTAAAATCACTCTTTGCGTTTTCTTGTGTGGGACCTGGTACATGAAACATTCTTCTTCTTGTAAATCTTGTTTTGTAATCTACGCCAGTAAAGTTTGCTCTACGTTGTAATCTATATGTACTAAAAATTTTCTTTGTTAATATACTTAATTCACCCAATCCGCATATTCTACGCAATGGGGTCATATCAAAAATCATATAGCCTTCTTCAATAAGTTCTGCAGGATCAACCGTTACAGTTTTTACCAAAAAGTTTGGATCATTTTCCTTAATAAGGTAAAGTGTAATAGGATCATAGACTCCGTCTTGTTCTGGATTAAGACTTACATTTTTAAAAAATCTTTTGCCAGTCATTCTATACAGCGTGTCTTGATTAAAGTTAACTTCCATTTTCCAGTTGTTAACATACATAATAACATTTACATCTGCTTTTTCTTTCATGTTATCAGGAACCATACTGAGTCTATCCTCAGCCGCTTTGATTCTAAGCACAGCAGATTTTGCTACAAGTTTTAGTTCTTGATTAACTTCTACGACAGCAAATTTTTTAGGATCAACTACACCCATAAGCATTTTACGGGCATCATCACTATCAGTAACAATAAAGTTATGTTTGATGAAATCCTTTTCGCGGTTAGTAACTGTAACTACATCACCGGTATCCTGCTCGTAGTAAACACACCACCTGGGTGGCGGTTTATCTCTCTTGTAGTCTTGTAATAAGTTTAGATCTGAAGACATCTATCACTTCATCTGTTAAAAATGTTTCATCGCTATAATGAATAATTCCACTGCTAATGATACTGTTCTCGATTTGTATTTTCTGATTATCGGTTACCCAATAATTCAACATATCTGTCCAGTTTCTTGGCACTTCTTCTAAACTTGGAAATGCACCATGTGACAGACTGTGTAGATCATAATGATTGTTTAAATAAATTCCAACTTCATCATGCATATCCATAAAATGTGTTGTTATGTTTCCAAGTATATTTTTTTCAAAATCTTCTGGCTTTCTGTCTGTAAATGTGTTAGTGTACACATCTCTCCAATGTTGAAAGATTGGATCAGCCATTTTAAACCATTGCATTGCTTCCTGGCTATCTTTATGAAAGTAAATCATATTGTAGTAGAGTCTTGGAAGTTGATATTGTAATTCAAATGTATGTCTAAAATCTGGTGGAACATGAAAGTTTCTATAGCTTAATGCATTCTTAGGAAAACTAATAGCTTTGTTTACACTCATTATGTCCCAAAGGTTAGTGGTATCTACATTAACAAAAAGTGTATCATAGTCTACATAAATTGTTTCTTTGTAAGGTGTACAATGAAATACTTGCCACAGGTTCATGCCATGAAACCCGTCTTTGTGAGCACTGTTACCATAAGGCAATTCGATCATATAATCAAACACATGCTCATAATATGAAGGTACTGTACCACTTTGTCCTTTGTCTACAACAAGAGTAATACTAGCATTTGGATCACAGTTTAAAATACTACATGCAAGTGCATAACAGTATCTAACATTATCTTCGCCTGTGTTAATACCAAGTGTTATATATCCTCTACTAGGAGCTTCGTCTGCTATTTCTTGTTGTGTTAGTTCTTCGTTAGACATTTGTAGCCTCATTTGCAAACTTCATTAGATCATCATAATGTCTGTCCAATGAACGCTTATTCATAATATGTAGATTTTGATCTGTGTATCTACACAGTACATTCTTCCATTGTTCTTTTCTATTGTGCTTTAGAAATACCACATCTTTATAGCCGTTAATTTTTGCAATGTCGTCTTTTTGATCCATGTTTAACAATGGCTGTCCTAGAAAGTCATGCACAAAGTCATCATTGTTTAGTCCATTCATTAAGTGTACTGCAATACTAACACAAAAATCTGTTCTAAACAAGAGTCTTGGAAACTGATATAATAAACTGTAGTATTCCCAATTATCTTTAACATGACTCCAGATATCAAAAAACAATTTGGATTCTTCACTTTGGTCGAAATACACAATAGTACTCCACCAATGGTTGATGCCAGCATTGTTGAGTGTAATCTCATTTACATATGGGATATCGTGTCCAACATAAGTTGCATACCTATGTAGTGCTACCGCTTCATCTGTATCAAAAATATAATTGTAAAAATCATTACATATTAGATAATCTGTATCGATCAACAATGTTTTTTCATACGGAGTAAGTGTGTAAACATCATGTTTTGTATTGTTGTAAAAAGGCGCATTAAACTCAGTCCAAGGACTGTCCATGTGCCGACGCATATTTCGTTTGTTTGCAACGCCACCATTTTCAACAATCATCTTATCGAAGGTTGCGTCTAGCAATTCTTTACTATGCGTTTCTTCCATCCATCCTTTAGTACCATCATCTACGATGATACTCACTGGAAGTTTAAGTTGCTTTTTAGCGTATGTTGCCGCTACTATAGCAAATCTTGTATAATCTAGCTGGTCGTTATTATAACAGAATAAAACAACGCCGTTACCTTGCTTGTCTTCCATCAATCACCAATCCATCAAACTCTTGATGTTCCTTGCTTTTTTAATTTTTTCAGCTTGTACTTTATAAGCATTACTTGCCTCTGTGTAAGCACTAACTAAAGTTTCTAAAAATTCCTCAAGGTCTTCAATGTGTATTGGATTTTCTTTTGTGTCAACAATAATTGCATCTTCTTTGTCGAGATCAATTAATGTCTTAACAAAAGCGATAGTTGTTGGATTAGCTTGAAACACACCCTTTGCATAGTGTACTGTTTGTAAAACCAATGTACGCTGTTTCAGTGTGCGTTTTTGATTACCTAAAGTAATTCTGTAATTTGCAAACTCTAAAGCCTTTTCGAGTCTCTCGTCCATAGTGAGTTTCTCCTATAATTATATACTACTATAACTTATTTATGTGAGGTTTGTCAACAGTTTTTTAGCTATCATCTGAGCTTGTAAAATCGTTGACTATTGCGAATGTAGGAGCAGGAGTTACATCAAAGCTAGTTGTACCCACAGTTAATGTATCTGGCATCAAATAACTAATTGTTGGTGTTATGCTACCGTCAATTACGTTAGCATGTGTAGTATCATCTAATATCATTTTAAATTGAACTCCTGCACCATTGTTAATATACTTGCCATATAACTTAAATTGTAGACTTTGGTATGTACTGTATGCACTGTATGAACTTACATAAATGCCACTGTATCCATATCCGTAGCCATAACCATATCCGTACCCATATCCAGAACCGCCACCTCTTATAGCAGGGTCAGTCCAAGTTGGATAATTACCTTCACCTGTAATGTAACCGTAACCATAGCCATATGTGCTACCATATGTTCCAACTTTTCTACCTATTGTAACACCACTTGACGTAAAGAGCAAGCCTTCATTTGTGTTTGGTCCATCGCTACCGTCACCGTATTTGTCTGTTAAATCATAAAATCCTTTACCTTCGCTAGTACCACTTGTAATAGCCGCACTCTGCGTAACAGTATCCCAATTAAAGTTTAACACACCCATTTCATTGATAACATCACTCCAGTTATAGTATCCTGCTGTACTACCGCCTGTCATATTTAAACTAAGTCTAAGTTGACCACCACCATTAAAAAAGTATCTAGCTTTGTTATAACTAGCCCAATCAAATTTGTGTTCACCTATAAGTCTATAGTCCCAAGTTGATGTTCTGCCATACCCTGCACTGTTAGCAACAAACGCACTTGCATTTGTAGGATCTACAGTTGTATGAGTATTGTTTGTAAGTACGTTTGCAAACTTGCTACGAATTAAATTTAAATCTTCTGCTCTAATTGGTGTTTGAGCAGATATTGTTGTTCTATTAGCAGGCACTGCAAACACCAATACGTTATCAGTAAGTGTTGTGTGGTCAATACTAATATTTGTTCTGGTTACTAATTCTTGAAGTCTTTCGGCTGTTATTAACACACCTTTTGCAACTGCATCGTCTACATTAATGGCACCCCAGCCAAATTTGTGTGTGTTTACACGATTAGGATCAGTAACTACCGCAGTCGAGTACTTGTCTCCAAACACTTTGTTTACGTCTACTGCTACAAGATTGTAGTCAGTGTTGGTTACTAGATCACCTATAGCCTGAGCCATTTACTTTGCTCCCACTACTACTTCTATTGTACCTTTGCCAGCTGTGGTTTTGTCTTCCAAAGCCCTGCCAATAACTTGTCTCCAAGTGTGATATTCCGGGTTCTCTACTCTCGCATGTCCTGGAACTTTACTGCTTACTAGCCTGTCGCCTTTAGAAATTTCTCCAATTACTTTACACGGAACTCTGCCTGCTAGTGCTACAAAAGGATGTGTTGCATCTGTGCCTGCACCTGCATTCATTTCAAATCCTGGTGCACTACTTACTATTCCAAACACAGCATCTTCGCCATTTTCAGTTGTTTGTGTAATTTCGTGTGTACCGCCAAGTTTTACTACTGTACCTGCTGTATATTTTTTATCTGCCGCATAACGTTCTGCAAGGTCAGCATACTCTGCACTGGTAGCTAATCCTCTAAACTTATAGTTTGTGGTATTGTTCATTGTTGTACCAGCCGCTATAGTTGGAAACTGTGTGCTTAGTAGTGTAACACCATCTTCTAGTTTTTCATCTGCATGAGGTGTCCAAGCTGTAGTATCGTCTGTCATAATCGTTACAATGTTGCCATCTACAATATGTTCGATTGTCTTGTGGTAATTACCAAGTGTGTCTTTTCTATTTCTAAATTCAATCTTTGTTGTACCTGAACCAGATAGCAATACGCTCCATACACCGTTATCGTATACTTTCATCTGACTATTTGCGGTATCGTACCAAAGTTGGCCTTCTGTTGGATTTGTTGGAGCACTGCTATTAGCAAAATTTTCTAATAGATGCAACATATTTTCGTTTAATATTTCTCCAAAGCGAGTATAGTTTTTGCCGATCAATCCAATACTAGTACTGGTATCTATTGTTCCGTCATTTACAACTATTGCTGTCTTACTGCTTTGACTATAATCTATTGTGTATGGCATGTCTTTTCCTTATTATAAGTCTGCAAAACTTGATCTAATTCTTAGTGTATAAATTACTTGTATTTTTCTGTTGGCACTTTTTTGTACTGGATGAAAAATTACGTGGGTTAACAAATCGTTGTTACCTGAGTAAACTGCTAGTTCATCAAACACATATGTTCCGTTCATATTAGTAGCAGTGTCTGTTAAGTCTTCTCCTGCTACACCTGCAAAATCAAGTGTACAAGTAATAACAACATCACTGTATGTGTTTGGCGCAGTGTGGGCTACTTCTGTTCCGTTATCGGCACTTCCGCTTACTGCTTCATCAACCGTTTGGCTGAAAGTTTGATTATACAAAGCACCGCTAGCACTATTAGTGTTAGTTGCTTTATAAGTTACTGTGCCTAATCCGTCAATGGTTGTTCCACCATTACCAAATCTCATTGTGGCTACACTATGAGTTCCTGTATTGCCTGCCTCATTGGCAAGTAAACTTGCAATAGCAATACTCATATTTTCAAAATTAATTGCGTTGCGTCTACGAACCAATACTTCTCCTGATTCAGGATCCCATATTTTGATATGTCCTTCAATGCCAATTAATGATGTATCGTTGATCTTGTCTAAACTCATTGCTCTTTCCATTTAATGTATTTATATCGTTCCTTTGCCTGCATTTCTAATGAATCTGTGTTCAGGCGTTTGTGGGACCGAAACATGTTCAGTTAAGCTCATCCCACTATCATTATAAGCTAATCTAAGTCCATTTCCGTAATGTGAGAACTTATCTGTGGTAGGTATTCTGGTTCTTGGACCACTGTTTACTACTTCAGCACCACTTAAATGCTCTTGTACGCTTGTACCTAGTGTACCTCTTGTACAGAACAGTAAGTCGTTACCGTCTATAGCTTCGTATGTAATTCTTTCATTGCCAATGTAAATTACACCAGGTTGTCCTGATGTAACACTTGGATCATCTAATACTGTAGCATCTACAACTGGAATTGTAGTGCTTGTTGGTGTAATGTCAGATGTTATTGTTGTTTTTTGTGTATCTACAATCACATTGCTTATTTGTATGTTTTGTGGCTGATACTGCGTCATTCTAAATGATCTTGTATGCCCACTGTCTAATGTAGCATTTAACATTGTTTGTACTTTAATGCTAATATTTTCTGTAAAGTCTGTAGCCATAAGCTCTTCGCCAAATCCTTCACAAGCAGGTTGTACAAAAACATTACCATTGTAATCATATTCTAAATCTGCTTGTTGTGTAGTGAATAAACTGTAGTCTACACTGGCTCCAAATATTGTATCAAACTCACCGCCATCTAGTACTAAATCACATGCCCAATCTCTGGTGCTATGATCTTCGTATTTCATAGTAATAACCGCTTGACGATCTTGTTCATCAATTTGTATATTAGTCGACTCACCGTGTGTATTACTTTCTATACTGCTCAATAGCTTAGTATGGAAAGGTTTAATATCATTAATGAATTGTTCTATAGTATCTATACTGTATTCTTGATATTGCGGTTTGTTAATTAACAACGGTCTTTTTACTCCTAGACTTGCATAAGTTGTCTTAAATGCAAAGTCGTCTGCTGTATTTTGTAGTATCGATGTAAACAGTAACTTGAACCACATTTGGTTGTATTTGACATGATGTCTGTTAATGAAAATTTCTGTTCTCAAAAGATCCATCAATCTACTTATAGCATTATCACTACATGCATCAAACGGAGTAACATCAAATCCTATAGCGTCAAATCCGTGTCCAAATTTTGCTTGGTTCCACATCTCTTCACTAAGTTGTACTGTGGCTTTTTCTTTGTATACTAATTTGTCAGCACCATTAGTATATAGATACATTTCACTTCTGTCAATATCTGATCCTGGACTTGTACTCTTAATCAGTACATATGTACCATCATCAGTTGGTTCGCCTGCATCAATATAATCTTGTTTGGTGTTGTATACCAAATCAGCTACTGTGTTAGGATTAAATCTAAATGTAACATTGTTGTCAGTATCTCTTTCAACAAGATTCCAATCAACAAGGTTTACATAATCATTTATTCTATAAGTTACTGTTCCTTCTACAAAAGTGCTAGTAAATGCATTTTCCCAATTATTAATTTCATCAATAACATTTACTTCACTTAACAAAGAGTTTACAGCATAAACAAAGTTTTGTCTAGCTTCTTTTAAATCTCTAAACAAACTTTGTCTTGGTCTGACCTGATGTCCAAATCTGCCGTATTTGTGCAATTTTAAATCTGGTACAGGTTGTCCTCTCCAAATACTAATATCATCAGCTTGTGTGCCTTCAATGAAGTTATAGTCATATACTCTACTCCAATTACTCATATCTGTATCTGTGCTAGGTTGTTCATTACCATTGTTTGAAATCAAACTAATATAATAATTTGCACCTTCTTTTACTACTGCGTCTTTTGCATATACTGTAGTAGGGCTCCATGTAGAGTAAGTTGTATCAAATGTGTTTCTGTTAAATCCTGCTAAACTATCTCTAACTTTGATATGCAAATATTCAGGGATGGTGCAGTTAGGATCATTTTCACTAATCATATACCAGTCTTGTTGTGCAGATGCATTTGACGGAATCTTTTGATTCAACTGACATACTGTACTATCTACTACAAATGGTTGGATATTTTCTAATAGCAATGCATTAGGACCAGTTTGTGCGGCCCAGCTAATATTAAAACTATTTGGGTTTGCTAATATCAACGATATCTGTAATGTGTTGTAATTTTTATTAGGCGCACTGTTGATTCTATTTTTAACCCAGAAGTAATAAACAACTTCAGTCTTCTTAAGTCTGTCATTGTAATAAGATTCTTCTGTCCAGTTATAAACTTGTTGTCCGTTAATTATTACGCTGTATGCTTCACCACTAGCTTCTCTGCCATCAATTATTGTTTTTCGAATAACTTCAGTTTCCCATTCTTCAGGTAATACTGGACTTGCTGTCCATTCATATATGTCAATAGTTGACCCATCAAATAAACGACCCCAGTTGTTTTGCTGGTAATCAATTGTGCTTTGTTCGTAATCTAAATAAACTGCGGTGCTGATATCCCACCAAATTTTACCTAAGTAATTTCTACCCCATGCATTTATATTTTCTACTTCACCATCTAGTGTATTGTAGTTGTAATTTGCAATATCGTTTGTTACTTTATAATCAATCTCTTTGTCTATAAAGCCAAATATAATTCCTTTTGCTGGATCATAAATTTCCAAGTGCTTGAGTGTTTCTTGCTTTTCAGCATCATACAATGTAATGCTTTCCATCATATCGTTTCGTGCTTGTCTGATGCTGTCTCTAACTTTAGTCCAGCTACCAATATGTCCGTTAGCATCACTCCATGTGCCTGTCCATTTATATACCGCACTCTTTTCTGTACCATCATTGTCTACAAAAGCATATATAGGTGCATTGCTTTGTGTTTGTCTTACACCAGCAAAATTATATTTGAATACATTATTAATTTTTGTTTGTCTGCTAGCTTCTAACTCAGTAAATGTACCAAATCTCATTTGTCTCAACGGATAGATGTTACCTGCACTGCCTTCTTCATCAATATACTCATCAATATAAATTCTAGTACTACTGTTACCGTCTACCCTTGTTACTTGATGTATACCATCTAAACTAGGTTTGCTGTTACTACCTCTAATAAGAATGTAGTCGCCAACTTGTAGGTTATGTGCTTGCACATCACCACTTTGTCTTACGATATCTATTTGTGCTTCGTCAGAACTTTGATTACCTACACATATGTTGTCAGTATACATACCAAAGTCCATGCTTTGATAAACTTGATATCCTAGGTTGTAGTTGCCAAACTCGCTGTTATCTGCTACCCATATATTGAAAATGTTTGGATCATTAGCATCTTCAATAAACACAGGATTACCGTTGTTGTCAACCAATGCACTGAATATGTTAGCTGTAACTCCTCTAGTTGCATTGTATGTTTGTGCAGTCAATCCTATTGAGCTATTTGCAGTTCCGCTACCAATTGTTAATATTGAATTTGTACTTGTTAATCTAAATTCATTGTTGCTGATGCTAGCTGTAACTCCAGTTATGTTTGCGGCATTAAACTGCTCAACCATATCTGATAGACTAACACTAACACTGCTGGTAGTTGTTGTAGTACTTGCCGGAATAACACCAGATGGTAAACCAATCACAGCATTTGCTGTGCCAGCACCAATAAACAAACTGCTCAATGTACAGTTAATTTGTAACAAGTTATTATTGTTTGCACCTCTTTGTGCAGTGATACCACTGATGCTTGCTTGGTTAATTTGATCTATTACTTGTTGTAAAGTTAAATTTGGATTTACTGTGTTACTAGATCCAAGAGCAGATATTGTTTCTTGTCCTGAACTAAAGCCTACAGCGGCATTCATTGTACCAACACTGATTGTCATACTAAAAATAGTTGAGGGCGTATTAGTAGTTTTAGTTATTTTTAGTCTATTAGCATCAATACTTGCACTTACATTACTAATACCAGCATTGTTAACTTTTTGTACTATATCAGCTAGTGCATATGTTTGAAATGTTGTTCCAGCTTGTGTTGAAACTATTGTTGTTGTTAAAAATGTAACTGTGGCATTAGCTTGTAGATATGTTGCAATATCGCTTGTATATGCTCCATTATTAAGTGCAATTTGGCTAGCTGTAATATCACTAGTAGATACTATCTGTGAACCATTGCCTACGTTAGTACCAGTATAGTTTGTGTTTCTAATATTGTTAATAACTATACAGTCTTGATCTAATAAGAATTGTGCGGCTTGTTGTGTAGAATCATTTAGTTGTATTTGTTGTAGCAAATGCGGTATATTCAATCCTGCACTGTTTGTGTAGTACGTTCCTATCCATGTTGCCCATGCCGCCGCACTATTAGCCGCAATGTATGCCGCTCTAAGACCTTCTATTCTTGCAATTCTTGTTGAAGCTGTTGAACTAATTGTGCTTGTGTTAGACACCCAACTAGAATTAAATGCATTTTCATATGCTACCTGTGCAGTTATATTTGAGCTTGTTGGTACTAGGTCATCAAATTGTACAGTTGTACCATCAATAATAAGTGTTGCTGTTGAGCCTCCATTGATAGTTGGATTTACAGTTGAACCGATCTTATCAATGTCAGCAAACGTAGTAGTTGTAACCGCATTAGTAAATGTAATTGTGTTATTCAATGCGGCTGTCTGTCCAAGTATTACAGTTGTCCCGTCCTGAACTAGATTGCTACTGGCTATATTTTGTGTACCAGTTACTGCAATACTATTTGTGGTTGTACTTGTTGCACTTTTACTAAATGTAATTGTGTTGCCATCTACTATTAATGTTTGTCCACTGCTAGGTACAGTTGGTAGCTGAATGTTACCATGTATTTCAATTGGATTTTGTGCAGTTGTTAATCCACTGCTTCCATCTTCGTCTAACATTGTCCAAGTTCTGCCTTTGTGCAATACTTTTTCGTTGAACTTGTAACTTCTTCTTGTATCAAAGTTTTCGATATCTTGCCAATCGCCTTCGTGATTGTATGCACTTCTAACTTCAGTTGGAAATTGTGTAAAGTCTTCTTTGCTTAATACTCTGTAATCTGCTTCACTTAACAACGGCAATCCAGCAGTGATTAAATCATCTTTAAACATAGGATCACTTGTGTTCTTGTATGTTTGTTCATCTCTTGTAAAGAAATTATTACCTAAGTTATCATAAACTAGTAACGGACTTGTCTTGTCAATATCTATTACAATATCGCTGAGTACGTCATATTTTGTAGTGTTATAAAACCTAACAGGCTGTGGACTAGTTTCTAGTAAATCTGGAGTAATTTGAAATTCTAGTGTTTCTCTGTTTCGAGTATCGCCGTAGTCTGCCATTCTAACAGCCCACTTTTCTAATAGCTCTGCACTAGCTATGCCATCGTATAAACCTTTGTTACGCATAAATGCTTGTAGAGCATGTGCGGTACTTTTGTACTTGTAACTTCCTTTAACAAATTCAAATACGCTGTCATCGTCCATATCTAATGTTTCAGCCCAACTTGGTTTATTATAGCCAGTATTAAATCTAGCTACATCGCTGAGTTGTTTATTAGCTAGTGTATTGGTCCTGCCTAAATATTGATCTACTTCTTTTGCTGTAGTATCAAAGTTTGGTAAGATAGAATCATTATTAACAATATAACCTGGTGAGTAAAGTTTACCATTCCAGTCTTTAGTTCTTGAGCCTCTCCAAATAATTCTATCATGACTTTGTCCAATAGTAAGATTTGAGATAGTGTCATCGAAGTTTGTAATATTATCAAAAACAAATATGTGTTCTAGCTGAACTTTGTATAGTCTAATACCATATAGCAGTGTGTCATCATCTTTAACTCGAAAAGTAGTTTCTGAGTCTGTCTCCATACTTTTTCTATCAATAATGAATTTGTTACTTTGTAGTTGATTACCGCTGGCATCAATTAAATTATAAACACCATCATAGCGTTTGTCTATGTTGTCAAAATATCCATCTAATCCATCTGCTACTATAACTTTGTTTGGATCAGGAATAAGATTTAGTGTTATTGTTGTGTCACTAGCGGCCCAGTTTACAAAACTAGCACCTGAACTTCTCCATTGCTGATTAAATCCTAAGCCATTGAGATAGTGTCCATATCCTTGTATAAAGTCATACACTTCTTGTATTGTTCTCAGTTCAGTATTATAATCCAATATGCTTATCATAGGTTCATATGCTTTGTATCTCACAACTCTAATATTTTCAGCACCATCTATATTAACTGTTATAGGATCAGTTGCTGTATTAGGTTTGTTGTAGCTAAAGTATGCTAAACTATTATCATAGCCGTTAATTTTATAACCGTTGTCTGTTTTATCAATTTTAATACCGCCATAAAAATATTCAATGTCTGGTTTGTTGGTGTAAAGCAATGTAGTAACATTTTCTTCAGGAACAAAAACTCTTCCTTTGTCCTGACTGCTTTCTAATATAAAGTTATTATTTCTGTTAACAAAGCCACTAGCTTTGATAACGTTTTGGAAAGTTATGTTTTCTAATCTGTTTCTCAGCGTATCAGCGCCTGTGCCATAAACATTAGCAAATTCTACAATACTATTACTCAACCCGTTATAATAACGTGTAGCGTTTTCAACTAGTATTGGGTCTAAGATAGCATTTCCAGTAACTTCTAAATTAGGTCTATTGTAATATTGACTACCTTGATTTGTAACTCTAGCTCCGACTATAGCTCCGTTTTCTACTATTGCTTCAACAGTGCCGTCGATACCAAAGTTATCATTAACTTTTACAGTTGGTGCAGTTGTGTATCCGCTTCCGCCATTTTTAACAACAACACTTTCAATTATTTTACCTAGTATACTGGCGCCAGTTAATTTTGTATCTTTCCAGCTTACAAGTTTAAGAGCAATAGAATCTATGTCTTGTGGATGGTCATACCCGCTTACGCTTTTTACTGTTCTTCTCAGTGTTCTAAAATAGTTGTTAAGAACAACCAATGGTCTTGTTCTCATAATAGCAATTATGTTTGCAATTTTACCTTCGCTGGTTCTGCGCCATTCAGCTTCTACAGGACCCCAATCTCCAAATACAAAGTCTTGTGTTCTTTCTGCCGCACCTGGACTAGGAACAACACTTGCTGTAACAGGATCATTCAATACACCCAGTAGTGTTACAAGAGTTTGTCCTTGCCAGTCATAGTTTTTGAGAGCATAGTTGATATCAAATACATCTGCTGTACCTGGGTCGCTTATTTTTCCAAACTCAAGTGCTAGTAAAAGTGCTTGACGTTTTACTGCATCAGTCCAACTATAATATGTGTCCCACCATGCAGGCTCTTTGTTAAATCCTAGCATCTCCCAAGGATGGGTATGTGGTCTATCTGTATTGAAGTAGTAAATGTATAGTCCTCTCCAGCCACCAATGCCAGGACCTACACTGCTATAGTTCCAAGTAAATTTATCAACGCCATCATAATATGTTGTACTATTGAGTTCTGTAATATTGTTTTTGATTTTGTACTTGTTAAATTCACTTCTAATTGTATTTTGATATTCTCTCCAAGTATACACTGCTGGTCTGTGTGCATTTATAACATGTGCATTTAAATTTTGTGTTTGATCTAACGCACTACCTAGGTTATTGTAAATTCTTGTTTCTAAATCCCATAAGCCTGCATCAACTGGATCATATCCTGCTGTTTGTCTCTGATATAATTCTGTACCGTTGCGTAGATGTATACTTCCGTCATGTCCAATAATAACATTGTCAGTTGCAGTACCTGTACTATCTTTGCTGTAATCACTTCTAATCTCAGGTGTGTAAGGCTTGTTTAATCCTAGTTTAACATCACTAGTAGGAATAAAACTTACACTATTTCTACCGAACCATCTAATTACTGCATTGTTTTTACCACTGCCTGGCATTTGATTAGCATCAGGATCTGTAATGGTAACTTTGGTTGCAGTTATTGTATATCCAATATCTTTTACCAAACTCTTCCAAGTGTGATCTCCGTTTGCATCTGGAATTTGTATATACACTTGTACGTGATTAAAAGTATCGTCATAGTTATTAATTTCTTCAGGTAAGTCAAACACTGGTGTTTGATTGAATACCCAACTAACTTCTAGCTCTTTGTAATCTCTGTACATTGCCATTTGACTATTAGCAAATGCTTGACTTGCATTCTTACCAATGTTCATTGCTTCTAATGTTTTGTCAACCAATGCATATGTAGGCAATGTAATATCTAAACTATTGTGTAGTTGTACAATTTTTTGTTTGAATCTTTCTTTAAAACTACTATATTGACTGCTATTGAATTGTAAAGCACTATAAGGATTAGTGTTTGTGTCAACTAGCAGTTGATTAAGTAATTCTGGACTATAAGGCTGTTGTCTAATAGTACCAACATTCTCATGTACTCTTGCAATGTTTCTGTAGTTATTTGTTCCGTACCAATCACCTTCAAACTGTGGGTGGTTACGCATTTGACTACGCATATGATCAACTAAGTCTCCAAAACTTAATTTACCAAAGTTTTGATTTTGAGGATTAAACAGTTGTGTACTTGAAACTTTATGCGAACCTTCAGCTGTTAAACTATAATCGTCATCAGTACTAAAACTAAATTCATAAACGTCATCTACTATTAAGCCACTGCTTATTGTAGCAATGTTGCCTACATGAGTATAGTTGTTAAATGTTACACCGTTCTTTTTAACTCTAACATTTGTTTCATTTGTTTTTACATCAAAAAAGATAACACCAAACGTTGTAGGATCTGCAACCAGTCTATACTTTACACTGTCGACTGTTGGCGTAGTAATTGTTAATTGAAAATGATTGCCAGCGCCTGCTGTTCTTGTTATACCTGCACCTAGTGGAGATCCATCTATATTAACAAACTCAATTTCTGCTTGTGGAAACTGTGTAGTGATTTCATATACGTTGTCGTTGTAAAAGAATAGTGTAGGCATTTTTCCGCCTATACGTTTTATTCTACCTTTGTCAACACCTAAATCTTGTTGACTGTATACACCTAGTGTGCTATGTTCTTTAAAAAATGTATAGTGTCTATCACTAGCATACTTTGCATGTCCTAAATCTACAACCATTGGAACTGTCTGATCAGTAACAACTTTCTTAATTACTTTTTCAAGTAGCTGTCCTTCTCTTGTTAGTACCCAACCATTATAGTATCTACCTTTTGTAAAGTCTTTATAATAGTAGTATCCTGGAATATCAATTTGATTACTTTGTTCAAAGTCCGCACTTTGATTTATGTATGTAAATCTACGATCTAATAATTCCATACAAAAGTTTAGTCCTGGATTATTTCCATAGTCTACATACTCTGGTCTAAAACCTAGTGCATCATCATAATCGTTATTATCATTATGCTGAAAATCAAATATAGTTGCGCCTGCAAAATCACTAGTTGGATATTTTGTAGCATCACTTAGTGACACTAAGTCAGTGTCATACAGTTCTACACACATACCTTGACTTCTGTGTTCTTTTTGTTTACTGTATCTCCAACCTGTTGTAGTTGTTGGATCAACATAAAGTTCTGCACCACTTTTAGGTGCTTCAGCCTCTCCTTGTCCAGTGCCGCCAATTAGTCCAAAATCAAATGTATTAAAACCGTTAAGCAATAATATTTTATCATCAGCCTCTAACTTGGTTACCCCACTGCCACCAACAAAGTCATATGCTAACAATAGTTGAATGCTTGTGCCTACGCCAGTAACTTTAAAAATTTTGTTTTTATAACTTGCATTGCTAGTAGCAAAGAAAATAATCAAGTCATCATCTTCAAGTTCTACTGGAGTAATTTGCTCCCAGAATTCTCTGTTTTCACCGTGTGTAGGTTTACGAATTTCGCCGTGTGCTTGTACACATTCCCAATATGTCACAACAAAGTTTGGTGCTGTTCCGCTAGTAACTTTAACTTGATCGCCTCTGTCATAGCCAACTATTCCACTCCACTCTGTGTTAATACCACTAACAGTAACACTATAGGCAGTTTGTCCCACAATAGTTGTAGCCGGATCATCTCCTGACTCTAAGTAGTGATCTACATTAAGTACATGTCGTCTACCAAAGTTAAATTTGTCAATTCCAGCTTTGTATTCAATAATAGGTCTCACAGCTCTGTATCTTTCAATAGCATAGATGTTATCTGTTATGCCTTGATATGTTAGCATTGCTGAAATAGTTTCTTCATGCACCCACAAGTTGCTTCTTGCCCATGCACTTTGATCTGGACTATAACGCTGTTCGCATGTATAATCTCTGGTGGTCATTCTGTGTTCTCTGAGATCATATGGTCTAAAATCAAAACTTGCATCATCTGCATCAAAGCCTGCGGGCTCTTGACTACTGTAAGTTGTAATGTTTAACCACACTCGTTTACCTTGCTTGCCTTCGTATTGACCACGTTCGAATTGTTTTGTTAATCTAATACCATCAGGATCACCTACACCGTCAACAATATAAATTGCTTGGTTAGCAAAATCGTCAGTTGCACTGTGTGAATAGTGAGTATGTATCTCAATTTCCTGTGTAAGTGCTGGTGCAGTACCAAATGTAACAACACCTGCGGATTTATTAAGAGTATAGTGTATTCCTTCTTTCTGTCTTACATTGTTAAGAAAAACATCAATACTGTGTGCGCCAGTGACTGTTGCTGTAAAAACTGTAGTTCCTGTTACAGTTTGTGTAAATCTGTCCACTGTATGTGGCGCAAACATAATACGCATGCCATTTTCAAGTTTAAGTGTTCTGCCATTTTTCTGTACAGGAGTTGTGTAATTAATCATACCAGGCAATGTGTCAATGTTAAAATGACTTCCAGGTGTATATTTTAATTCACAAACTGGTACAACATCCATTACCCAAAAGTATCTATGATGATTTAAAAACATATCATAGTTAATAGGTAAGTCTAATGTGTATCCTGGTTCATTTAAAATCTTATTGTGATTATTAGTAGGTACTTCATTGTACTTTAAACTTTTGATTAAGTCGTCATATGCTAATACTTGGTCAATGCTGTTATCTTCATTTTTGTTGACCATTGCTGGCTCAAATTGATATGCATCATTACTTCTATTGTCATGCAAGTAGCTGTCTGAAGCACTAGGAGCAAACTGTCTTCCAAATGGTTTACCAACAAAATGTTTAACAGATTCTAAACTACCACTTGACATTAGCTGTTCAAGTGTGCTATCAAAGAATTGCTTGTTAACTGTGGTCTGTAGAATATCAGGTAAAAGCTCTGTTACTCTATTAGATCCTTTGCGTTCTAAACTTTCACCTGGTCTCGTAATATTAGGTGCTAGTTTTCTGTCAGGCTTGCGTTCGCTCATTAATAGCCTCCACTTGAAGTTGCGTTTTCGCTAATTGTTGTAAGGTTGGCACTTGAAGTATTAGTAACTACAACATTATTTGTTTTAACTACTGGTAAAAATAGTTCGTCACTGCTACAACTTATTTGGAATAAATTTGTGCTATCACTATTATCAGCAATACTGCTAATTGTAATTTGACTTATTTCACCAATCATATTATTGTGTATAAAAGCCGCCATTTCAGTAAAGTAAAAGTCTTCGCCAAAGTCCCAATTATCAATATTAAAATATGTACTAATCAAGTTAATGACTCTCTGCTTAATCTCTGTATCACTTAGCGTACTGTTTATTGTTTTTGTAACATGAAATTTAGCTTGTAGTTCAGCACTTGCTAAATCACCAAACAATAACTTATACTTAACAGGTCTGTATATTACCTGATCACTGATACTCTTTTTACTATTCAAGTTATCAAACAAATCTGTTAACTCACTAATAGTTGGCGAGTTGGGTTTTGTTTCTGGTCTACCGTCATACAATGCCCAGTTTCTAAATAGTGAATTGAAACTATCTAACAATACATAAGTGTCAATTATATTTGTTGTGCTTGGATCAATTAAATGATTGATGTCAGCAATTCTATTATACTGTGTATGTAAGTTTCCTATACCACTAACAACCGAAGTTCCGCTAACTTCATCATATGTAGTATAATCAAAACCATCAATAGTTTTAGTACCCAATTTAATTGTTTCGTCACCTACAATATTTGCAAATGCTTCTGGATCATTTGGGTATCCATCGTTATCAGGATCAGCTAGTGTTACTCTTACATTGTGAGGATCAGTATATCCATCATTGTAAGTAAAGTATCCAAATGCATTAAACTGATAATCTTTGTTTAGTGGAGTTGGGTCTACAGTACTCTTAGGATTAATTTTTAATACTTTAACATTATCTCTGAGAGGTTTTTGTGTTTCACTACTAAAGGTATCTTTAAAGTTTAGATTTGTAAACCTTAACTTTTTCTTACTACCCATAATAAACTGTGTCTTTCTCGTTAACATTTCCCATTCAGTCGCTGTATGATTTAATCTTATAATCCAACTGTTATCTAGTCCTGTACCAGATCCATCGCCTTCGTATTGTCTACTCCAGTTTGATGCATCATTTAGTGTTGTACTATTTGTTGGAAGGTTACTACTATCAATAATAATCCATTTCTGACTAGGTGCATCGTATCTGAGACCAAACGTATTATTGCTGTCTATTTTTGCAATTACGTTTGTTCTAGTTGTTTCGTCTAAGTCCACGCTAAGTCTCGGAACAATTCTTCTAATTCTGCTTCCGCTCGGAACTACTCCATTAACAACAATACTTCCTTTGCCTGTATTGTCTATACCTGTTGGGTTACCAGCACTGTTATCATCTCCATAACCGCTTTTATAAAGTCTGTCAACTTTTACCCATTGTGTGTTTGCATCTATAATAGTACCTCTAGCTGTAGCGCCTGTGCCGCCTCCGCCTGAGATAGAAATATTTGTACTCTGATCATATCCGCTACCACTTGAAGTTATTGCTATTGATGTTACTGCTCCATTAGCAATAGTACAAATTGCTGTTGCTCCTGTACCTTTTCCACTTATAGTTACTGTTGGTGTACTTGTGTATCCACTTCCACCTGCTGTAATTACTGCATTAGAGATATATCCCATTTTGTATGGTGCTTCGATAAATTCAATCAAACCGTTAACATCTGCTTTACTTAAACTGTTAGTAGCAGTTTTACCCATACGTTGAACAATACTGTTATAGGTAATATATCCACTACAACTATTGTTTCCTTTGGTTATTTGATTCCATCTAAAAGTATTTGCATCAGTGCCATTGGAATTGATTACAGTAATATTCTGTGTTGTGTCTGTAAAATCTTTAAAAGCATTATGTGTTGTGCTACTCCAACCCTGTCTGTTGTAATAAAAATTAAAAATCTCTGGGTGACTTAGAAATGGTTTTAGATGTTTGTCATATATCTGTGTTGCACTTAAATTGTTAGGCAAACTTACAACCGATCTTGTTGTTAGGTTCTTTTCATACAAATATGCATCATCTGTATATTGTGTGCTATCGCTATATGTTCCAGTCGGATCATAGATATCTCTAAATCTACTGTGTCCGCTGTGTACTCTATTCACACTTTTAATTTTTCTAATATTCTGACTTGCTGTTAGAGGCATAATTGTATAGTCATCTGCTGTGACCATTCTATCCTGCGTAGCAAAGAATCTAGGAGCGTTTGCTTTTATACTGCTAATACTTTCTCTTGTACTTGCATTGCTTACTGTGCTTTTCAAACTTGCTGTAAATCTTGCAGTGTTCACATTTCCGCTTGCACTTACATAGTCTAAAGTAAATGCTACTTGGTTAAAACTGTCTGGCGTTAGTGTGTAGCTTTGATTAAGCCCTGTTCTGTACCAAACTCTGATGTTGCCTCTTGGAATGTTTCCAAAATTGCCATCGCCAAATACAATACTAATTTGATCATTCTCTCTACTAGCAATAGTATAGATATCTCTGATAGCATTGTTCTTTGCATTAAACATTGTGTTAGCGCCAAATAGTCTATCTACTCTACTCCAAGTTTTTATTACTTGTCCAGCTTCGTCGATGTTTTGTACCCATACTTCGCCATTGGCTACATTGTCTGCATTGATGTCTAGTATCATATTAGGCAAACCATTGGTGATTGTAAAGTCACTGAATTCAAGTGATCCTTGTTTAAATCCAATAAAAAATCCAGTGTCGGGTGATCCGAATCCACTGTTATCATTTTTATAAAGTAAATCAACTACTCCGTATGGATTTGGATCTTTTTCTTTTAAACTATTTGTTGCGTTGTTAGTTGATACACTATGCAAACTAAATGTTGATTTGCTGTTGTTAACACGGTTGCTAAATTCTCTGTTGCTGGTATTGTTTGTGCTATTAGTTCTGTACACATCATTTACAATACCGCCTCTGGTAATAGTATCAAACGGACTACCAAATTGGCTACTGTTTTGAAAAATACTATTCATAATTGTTAAAAAGTTTTGGTAACTTTGAGGATTAGTCACATCTTCAAACTGTGTGGAAACGTTGGCAAGGCTTACTCCAGTTGAATCAAATACTTCTTCGTCAGTCTGTACACTATCAATTTTTAAGAATCCACTAGCAACAACGTTTCTAGTAGGAGTATATCCTAAGAACTGTGCAATACGCAAAGCACTTTCTCTGCGTTCTGCTGTACTAAGATAGTTTTCTCTTTGACCTAAATCTGCTCTAAATGCAAGATTGTGTCCGAGAAATGCAATTAATTCAATAAGTGCAATAAATTCACTGCTATTAATATAGTCATTAAAGTTTTCTGGATAGTTTGTATTGATGTAGTCTACCATAGAATTTCTTATGGTTTCAAAATCATATGCTTGCAAATTAGCTTGAGCAAAACTTTCGTATGCTACTGTAAAATCTTCTGCCGCAAACAAACTACTCTGACGTGCGCCTTGTGCCATTATTCCTCACCTGTAAATGTTAGGAACAGTTCTTCTGCTGTTCCTGTGCTAATATATTCTAATCTAACTTTGATGTTTAGTGTATGATCATCTGGTTTACTGACTAGCGTTTCCAATACTCGCCAACGTGGATCATTTGTTACTATTCTATCAACATCTTCTGTAGCTTCTCTTTCAGTCATTTCATCCAATGGTTCAAACACCAAGTCGGGTAAAATGCTACCAAACAGAGGATTTTGTACTCGTTCACCTCTTCTGGTGTAAAAATTGTTTAATAGATCACGTTTAGCAAGCTCTGCATCTACCAGAGTTTTGCTTCCGTTAATACTGTCTATTGTGCTATATCCGATATAGGTTACCATACTATTATTTATG
>CESM01064230.1_pt1 | contig 35967 bp, 20 predicted proteins | sample 361421 | NCBI WGS metagenome assembly CESM01 (sample SAMEA2622219, study PRJEB7988) | marine metagenome | isolation source: saline water (ENVO:00002010), including | reverse complement strand
GCAGGAATTTATTACGGACAATGCTTTGGGGTTATGGCACGTTGAAGAAGAAAATGATTTGGTGGACTACATCACAGACAAAACGGGTTGGTGCGTGAGTTCAATTCAATATGTACCGAACCAACCCCACCCGTTAACGGGGTATATGTAATATATCAATTTCGTAACATAACACCCCATTCGTAAAGAGTGGGGTTTATAATAAGTATATAAGTTTAACACCCCTTTTAAATTATGTTTACAACTACTGCATATAACACACTTGGCGAAGCACAAGAAAAAGAAACTCTAACAGACAGTTGGGAAGCAACTGAAATCTGTTTAGATTTTTCTATGCTCTACGGATACGCTGAGACTACAGACCTATGGGGTCGCCACTACGGAGAGTATGGCGACAGACCTGCAACACTTGGGCAAAGGGTGTACTAACCCTATTCGTGCGTGAGCAGCAGTTAAGGGGCGGTTCGCCCCCCTTATATAAAATCGCAAGGTACCATTAAGCTATAAACGACCCAAATCGACCTCTAAATCTAAAACGCACTTGATTTACACAGGGGGCACAGATTTTTTTTCGTGTGTAAAAATGCCCACAGGGGTCGCTTGCAAAATACAAAGGTACTATATACTGGAAGAAGTGAACTACATGAATGAAACACGATTCTGAATCTCAAATCCAACCCATCACAACAGACCCACTCACTGGAGAATATAAGTTAACGATACCCGAATGGATGATTAACGAGTATGGTTGGTATGAAGGTTTAAATCTTGAATGGTTCATTGACATTGATGGTATTCACATACTCGAAGAGGAAGAATGAGAACCTATCACATTTACTTAAAGGATAAGTGTTTATTCAAAGATTTAAATGAAGAAGAGTTTGAAGTGATATGGGGAAGAATATACAAGTCATATTTTACAGAAGACATTACATATACAGAGGTGAGTGAAAACCCTACCTTAGCTTTAGAGGAGAGTTCTTATTGACAATATAGATAAATTGCATTAAAATAAAAGTGTAATTACAACATATTATGGCGAAAGGATTTACAGTAAAAGCAAAGAACCCAAAGAAAGCAAAAGCACCTGCTGCTGCTCCACAATATGATTATGCAAAGGCAAAAGAAATGATAAAAGGAAAGACAGTTGTATTCTGTCTACCTGGTCGTGGAGTTTCTTATACATTTCTGAAGTCCTTTGTATCATTATGTTTTGACTTGGTTCAATCAGGAGCAAGTATACAGATATCACAAGACTATTCATCAATGGTGAATTTTGCCCGTTGCAAGTGTCTTGGTGCAAACGTTCTTCGAGGACCTAACCAATTACCTTGGGATGGTAAACTTGCATATGATTATCAATTATGGATTGACTCAGATATCGTATTCAATGTTGAGAAGTTCTATCAGATACTTCTGATGGATAAGGATATTGCAGCAGGTTGGTATTGTACAGAAGATGGAAAGACAACATCAGTTGCACACTGGTTAGAGGAAGATGACTTCCGTACAAACGGTGGTGTGATGAATCACGAAACAATTGAAAGTATAAGTAAGAGAAAGAAACCATTTACAGTTGACTATACTGGTTTCGGTTGGTTATTAATTAAGAAAGGTGTCTTTGAACACGAAGGTATGCCTTATCCTTGGTTTGCTCCAAAGATGCAGGTATTTGAATCTGGAGAAGTTCAAGATATGTGTGGTGAAGATGTATCATTCTGCCTCGATGCAAAAGAAGCAGGATTTGAAATCTGGTGTGACCCACAGGTCAGAGTTGGACACGAAAAGACAAGGATAATCTAATGATTGCAATTATCTCAATACTGCTGATAATGGCTATATTATACTTGTTGTTACGGTATTACAATCCACATAATTAACGATGGGAAATTACGGATTTACAATTTTAATATGGATCGCAATCGGACTCTTTGTATTTAATCAATGGGAAAACCGCAAAAAGAAAAGAAAATAGGAGAGCGTTACAACGTTCTTCGTAAAGGCAAGGTCATCTTCTGGAATGTCTCAGAATCAGAAATGTTTGACATTATGGAAGACCTTGCAGTGGAGTGTTATTATAACAAGACACTCACAGCACAAGACATCACTTATGAACCTTATATTGAGGAACCTTTAGACAATGGCTAGAAAAACAGGAATGATGGGTAGTACTTATATTACTGAGTCAAAACCCAAAAAAACTCGTCAAGGGCGGGGAAAACACTCGAAATATGCAGCGACCTCCCGTAACTCGGCTCGTAAAAGATACAGGGGGCAGGGTCGCTAAATGTCAACGTTAATTACGAATCTTCCTTCTTATGAAGTATGGGTGAGAAAAGAGTACTTAACCGACCATAAGAGTGGACATGGTGAATTTGTAAAAGGTGTTTGGGTATCGGCCAAGAGTATTCCTGGTCGTGCCTTTTATTTTGAGACTTATTTGCCCGAATATGCTGCAATGTTTGATAAATTACCCATTTCGGCATTTTTATCGTCTCCAGAACTCCCTGACCCTGATATGACTCTTCATAATTTACAGTTTTGGAACTGTATGGACTATGGAGTGGTCGCTGTTCAGAAGCAATTTATCGGGTCAATGCACTATGAAGTGTATACAAGAGACTTTGGCAACCAAACAGGCACTTATATTTGCACTTTGGACAACTATCACGAGAGTGTAGACGCAATTGACTACTCAACAAGTGAACAACCTGCCGAACATAAGTCTCATAACCTTCTTGAACTGGATAATGGACAGTTTGCCCTCTATCCAAACAACAGAATGAGGATTTACGACAACAGTATTACTCCAGAAACACCAAAAGTACCTGATTTTAAGGTTTCAACAGTGTATTATCAAGTTGAAAACGGTCATGACCGTGATGGATTAGGTTCAGAAGAGAATTATTTTTGGAAAACAGCAAAAGAACGTAAAGAAGAGGAGAAAAAAGAGGAAAGAAAACCGTTTGAACCAGAATTAGGATGAAACACGTAAAAAACGCTCATATGGGCACACATTTACTCGTTGAAGTGTATAATGTGCCCTTTGACAAGTTAAATGATGCCAAAAAAATTGAACAAGTGTGCGTTGATGCCTGTAAAATTGAAGGAGTACAGGTTTTAAACACTTATACACATCAATTTGATCCACAAGGAGTGACTTGTACTCTATCTTTGGCAGAAAGTCATCTTTCTTGTCACACTTGGCCAGAAAAAGGGTGTGTTTCGTTCGATATTTTCACTTGTGGAGCGAAAAATCCACGGTGTGTTGCCTTTTGGGTACTTGAATATTTTGATAGTGATGATTATGTGATGAATGATTATGCAAGATAGGGTATAAATAAATCTAAAAGCATTAATAATGGCGATTCAACGCAAATCTAGAGCATTTAAGGATATAAGTCTGTCTTTTTCACCACATCCAGTGACAAAAGACCTTCCTGTGCTTGTAAATGAGCGAGCAGTAATCAGATCAGTGAGGAATTTAGTTGAAACAATACCTACAGAGAGGTTTTTTAACTCTCTCTTAGGTACTGACATTCGTGATATGTTGTTTGAAAATTATGATCGTACTCACGTAATGATGATTGAAGAGCAAATTCGTGAAACATTGAGTAATTTTGAACCTAGAGTTAGTAATGTGGGTGCTACTGTTAAAGCTAAACCAGATGATAATACATTAGATGTATCTGTATTTTTTGATATTACTGGATTGGATTTACCAACTCAATCATTTTCCTTTATTTTAGAACCAACGAGATAATATGCCCTTTACACAGTTTACTAGTTTAGACTTTGCCGACATCAAAGTACAGATAAAAGATTTTCTTCGTTCAAATTCAAATTTCACTGACTTTGATTTTGAAGGTTCTAACTTCTCAGTTTTACTTGATACCCTAGCGTATAATACATATATTAATGCATTTAACGCAAATTTAGTTGCAAACGAATCATTTTTAGACTCTGCAACTTTAAGAGAGAATGTAATATCACTTGCAAGGAATATTGGTTATGTACCACGTTCAAAAACCGCTGCAACAGCACAAGTTAGTATTTCTGATGTAAATGTAGGTGCGACAAATGATAATACTACAAAGTTTTTAACCCTTCAAGCAGGTTTAGTTTGTGTAGGAAGTTCTGGTAATACAACTTATAGATTTTCTCTACCAGATAATATAACTTCAACTAGAGTAGTTGATATAGGTGGCACATCATTTGCTAAATTTGATGAACCAATTACGATACACGAAGGAACTCTCCTTCAAAGAGTTTATCGTGTTGATGCGTCAATAGATCAAAGGTTTATAATTGATAGTCCGAATATTGATAGTTCAACTATAAGAGCATTTGTATCAGGACCTGCTGATGTTTCCATTGGTCGAAAATATAAAATGGTAGACAACATATTGAATATTGATAAGAATTCAGAAATATTCCTTTCTCAGGAAGTGCAAGATGAAAAATATGAAATAATATTTGGTGATGGATTATTCGGACGTAAGTTAGAGAATAATTCAGTTATAACAGTAAAGTATATTGTAACTGAAGGTGAAACTGGTAACGGAGCATCTAATTTTAGTTTCCAAGGTACTTTTACAAAAAGCGATGGAACAATCTTTACACCATCTGATAGTTTAACAGTAACTACCGTCTCAAACGCTTCTAATGGTGCTGAAGTTGAGGATGTGTCTTCTATTAAGTATTTTGCTCCAAGACTTTATTCAGCACAATATAGAGCAGTTACACCAAGAGATTATGAGGCAATAATTGGTACAATTTTCCCTCAAACAGAATCTGTAGCGGTTGTTGGTGGAGAGGAGTTAGATCCACCACAATTTGGTAAAGTTCAAATCAGTATCAAACCAAAAAATGGTACTTTTGTATCAGACTTTGACAAATCACAAATAAAAAATAAACTAAAGAATTACGCTATAGCTGGTATCAATTCTGAAATTGTTGATCTTAAACTACTATATGTGGAAATCAATTGCACAGCATATTATAATCCATCACAAATAGCATCTGCAACGGATTTAAGAACTGGAATTATTAATTCATTAAATGAATATGCAAATAATGTAGAGATTAATAAATTCGGTGGTAGATTTAAATACAGTAAAGTGAGTACTCTAATTGATCGTGTTGATAATGGAATTACCTCAAACATCACTAAAGTTATTATAAGAAGAGATTTGAAAGCACTGTTAAATCAGTTTGCACAATATGAATTATGTTATGGTAATAAATTTAATATCAATCCTGCAGGATTTAACGTCAAGAGCACAGGATTTACTATTAATGGTTTCAATGATACTGCTTATATTACTGACGTTCCAAATAAAAATGCCTCTGGAGCATTAGATGGAAGTATGAAGGGAACTCTTAGTATCGTAACTAAAAATAATAAAGGTGAACAAAGAGTTGTTGTAAAAGATGCTGGTATGGTTGATTATAAAAAGGGTGAGATCATATTAAATACTATTAATATCACATCAACTGTGAATCAAAATAATATAATTGAGATTCAAGCATTTCCTGAATCAAATGATGTAATTGGATTGAAAGATTTATATCTTAATTTTGACGTATCGAAAAGCACAATAAATACTGTGAAGGACGTAATTGCATCAGGAGAAGATGTATCAGGAGTCGTATTCCAGAGAGATTACTACACATCAAGTTACTCTAACGGAGATTTAGAGAGGAAATAATTTATGTCACAAATTGACAAAAGAATACAAGTCAATACTATCATCAAAAATCAGTTACCAGAATTTGTGGTATCTGATTTTCCGAATGCTACTGAATTTTTAAAACAATATTACATATCACAAGAGTTTCAAGGTGGTGCTCAAGATTTAATTACTAATTTTGACCAATATTTAAAAGTTGAAAACTTAGTTCCTGAAGCAGTTGTAGGTGTAACAACCATCTCTGCAGCGATATCAACTTCTGATACTACTATAACAGTTCCTAGTACTAAAGGTTTTCCATCTGAATATGGATTACTTAAGATAGATGATGAAATAATTTCATATACAGGTATAACTTCGACAACTTTTACAGGATGTATTCGTGGTTTTAGTGGTATTACAGGATATAATGTTGGTATTTCCTCTTCTTTACTGGATATAAATCAAGAGAGTTTAAAATTTAACAGCACACTAGCAGCATCTCACACATCAGGTTCGTCTTTAACAAACTTATCTGTTCTATTTCTTCAAGAATTTTTTAGAAAGTTTAAGAAAACTTTTTTACCTGGATTAGAAAATAATGATTTTGCAGATAATTTGGATGTAGGTAACTTCTCAAAGTTTGCTCGTTCATTTTATCAGTCAAAAGGTATTGAAGAGTCTGTAAAAATTTTATTTAAGGTATTATTTGGAGTTGAAGCAAGAGTTCTTGATTTAGAAGGAAATCTAATAAAACCATCTGATGCTGAATTTATAAGAAGAGAAGTAGTTGTAGCAGACTTAATTACACCAAATGGAGAACCACAGAACTTAACTGGACAAACAATATTTAAATCAACTGACACTTCTACAAACGCATCTGTATCTGAAGTTGAGATTATAAAAAGAGATGGAAAAAATTATTTTAAACTTGCTTTATTTGTTGGATTTAGTGACCGTGACTTAATTGAAGGAGTTTTTACAGTTCCAGGTAATACAAAAGTTTTAGATAATGTTACTGCAGGTGCTACAATAATTAATGTTGACTCAACTGTTGGGTTTGGTACAACTGGTACTATAATTAGCGGTGCTAATTCTGAGATAAATTATACATCAAAGTCAATAAATCAGTTTTTTGGATGTAGTGGGATTGGAGTAGGTATAGGTACTGCAGATGATATTAGGGCAAATGAAACAATTTTTGGTTATGAAAATGGAGATTTATCAAAAAGAATTGATTTAAGAATCACTGGTGTATTATCTGAGTTAGTTCCAATTACTGATATTAGTCTTATTAATGAGGGAGAAAATTTCTTTGTTAAAAATATTGGTGAAAAGATTGAAAATGATAACGAAAATTATAAACAAATATTTGCTAACTCTTGGATTTACAACACAAGTTCTAGATTTCAAGTCGATATACCAGTTGGAGGTTCAACCTTTACATTAAGAACTCCTATTGATAAATCTTCACTTAAGGTAGGTGATAGATTTGATATATTAAAGAGAAACGAACAAGTCATTGCTGGTAGTGGTACTGTCGCTAGTATCAACGTTGGACTAAATCAGATTACAGTATCTAACATAGCTGGATTTACACAAGACGCAAATCAATTATATGATATTCGTAGAAAAGTTGAAAAGGTAACTAGCTCTGGAGTTAATATTTCCAAAGGTAATGAATCTTTAATTGCAGATACATTGAGTGTGTACACTGATGGTAATGAAGATGGTTACGTTGCATCTAACTCTTTACCAAGTTATGACATTACTACTGATATAATTGAAGAGACCCTTACAGGAGGAACTACTGCTGGATTAGATGGTTTTAATCCATTAAATGATAGATATAGTTTTATTAATTTTAATATTAGTCGAAATTTAAAATTTATTCAGGGTGATGCTGTTACTTATTTACCTGAAGGTGATGGACTTGTTGGATTAGACACTGGAAGAACATATTTCGTAGATCCTGTGATACCAGAACCAGGACAAGATATTACAAAAATTAGAATATTCAATTCTTTAGCACAAATTGGTTCTGCAAGCACAGTTCAGGTCGGACCAACTACTTCTACTACTGATGTACATAGATTTGTATTAGAGAAGCATAAAAGCAGAACATTAGATGCAGATAAGATATTAAGAAAAATACCTTTATCTCAGAACCTATTTGTAAGTTCAAATCAGGATATACCTACAACTGATATTGGAATATTAATTAATGGTGTACAAGTGCGTTCACCTATTTCAGATAATCAAATTTATTTTGGTCCTCTTGAATCTATTGATTTATTAAATTCTGGAAGTGGATATGATGTTGTCAATCCACCAATAGTAGGTATTGAGACAAGTAGTGGTGTTGGTGCAGCAGTTGAACCAATAATTCAAGGTACAGTTAAACAAGTTTTTGTTGACCCCCAAGAATTTGACATTGATGCAATTCAAAGTATTTCATTGACTGGTGGTAATGGAAGTGGATGCGTTTTACAACCAATTTTAGGAACTAGAAATAGAGAACTACTGTTTGATAGTAGAGATATTTTCTTTAACGGTGGTGTTGACATAGTAAATGAAACTATAACCTTCAAAACTGCTCATAATTTAGATGACGGACAACTTGTTTATTATGGATCAAATGGTAATGATCCAATTGGTATTGGAACTGCCTTTGATTTACTAAATCAAGTTGATGGAACATTATCCGATGGTGCTCCATATTTTGTAAGGTCTATTAATCCTACCACAGTCAGAATATTTAATACTAGAGTAGATGCATTATTTGGCACTACAGGTATAAACACTGTTGGTTTATCAACTGATACATCTGCAAGCGGTATTCATAAATTTAGAACAGAAAATAAAAATACATTAGTTGCAATCAAGGTTCTAGAGGAAGGTTCAGGATATACACATCGTAAATTAAGAGTAAAACCTACAGGTATATCAACATCATTGAATGTTGTTACATTTAAGAATCACGGTTTTGAAAGTGGTGAAATTGTTGAATATTCTGCAGAAACAACAGCAATACAAGGTTTAACAACAACATCCTCTTACTTTATCAACAAATTAACAAATGATACATTTCAATTAGCAGATGCTGGAATTGGTGGAACTTCTACAGTAGATTATAATAGAGGAAAATATGTCAATTTCACTTCATCAGGTGAAGGATTCCAGATATTTAATTATCCTCAGATAAAAGTGAATGTTGATGTATCTTATGGTTCAACAATTACAGGTGACATAATAATTACTCCAGTTGTTACAGGTGAATTGATTGGTGGATATCTCTATGAACAAGGAACAAACTATGGTTCAACTACACTTGATAAAGAAGTTGTACCTAAAGTTACTATTGAAAATGGAAAATTTGCTGAGTTTAAACCAATTATTGTAAATGGTAGAATCACTGATGTTGCAGTTGTAAACAGAGGAAGAGAATACAATTCACTTCCAGATATTAAAGTAATATCAACAGGTTCAGGAGCTGGTGCTGTTGTTCGTCCAGTTATAGAGAATGGACAAGTAATTGATGCTATAGTAACAAATACTGGTATTGGATACAGTAGTGTTTCTACAGAAGTTAGAGCATTTTCAAGAGGTTCTAATGGAAGTTACATTGCAAGAGTAAGAAGTTTAACTTTGAATAATACTCACAGATTTGGTGATTCATTCTTATCAGAAAAAGAAGATTCTTTAAAATTTAGTATTTTAGGTTACTCTCAAGAGATAGCAAATAATTTTGAAAATACATTCAGTGTAAATTCAAATGGTGAATTCAATCAGATAACTGGTCACTCTCCAATTGTAGGATGGGCATATGATGGTAATCCAATATATGGTCCTTTTGGATATTCAGATCCTGCAAATATTAACTCTGATTTAAAAATTATACAACCATCATACGTAACTGATATTAATAGGGTTGAAAATCGTCCAGCAGGTTATACAGCAGGATTTTTTGTAGAAGACCACGTATATAATGGTACAGGTGATTTAGATATTCATAATGGAAGATTTGGTAAAACACCAGAGTTTCCTAATGGTGTTTATGCATATTTTGCCACTGTTGGTTTAGGAACTGGAACAAACAAATTAGAAGGACAATATCCATATTTTATTGGTAACACTTATCGCTCACCATTTATTGCAGAAAATCAACTATTAAATCAAGATTTTGATTTCAATAACTCAGGATTAAGAAGAAATACACTACCATATAATGTCGATGAAAAATTTGCAGGAAATGATTTTGTAACAGAATCTTATGAAACAATAAGACAAATATCTAAAATTGAATCTGTAACTAAAGGTGGTGTTGATGGATTTACCATACTGAATGGTGGTACAGGATATAAAGTTGGTGATATTACTGAATTCGATGATGAAGGTACTAATGGTTCAGGATTCCGTGCACAAGTTGATGAAATTGTTGGTATTGGAATATCTAGAATCGATACTACAATTACTCCATTTGAAGGAGCAGTATTTGAGTGGAAGAGTGGAAGTGAAGTTCAGGCAAATTTCCTACCATTCATTGAACTTAATGATCAAACTTCAGTAGCCATATCTGGTTTAAGCAGTTCAATTGTTAATTTAACAGATTCATTTAGTGTTGGTATTAAGACTGACAAAATTGGTCTTGCAAAATCTATGACTGTTGGTGCTGCTGGTGGTTTAATACAAGACATCTATGTAACTGAAATACCCAATACAATTGCTATTGGTGGGTCATTAAGAGTTGGTTCAGGAAATACATCTGATATTGAATCTTTACAAGTACTAAATTTATTCCCATTGAGAAAAGTAATAAGAGTATTAAGACACGTTGGTATTGCTCATACTTTAGGTTCTAATGTTGATGTATTAAACAATAGAATTAGTATTCCTGTTAAGACTACTAAGTTTACATCAGAAGTTAATGATATAGTGTATTTTAATGGTCCACAATCAGTTGGAGTTGGAACAACATCTGGTGGTGCAATTAATGTAGATAGAGTTACTGGGGAAATAAAAGAAACTGTTTCTATTCCAACTAGAACAATACACATACCAAATCATCCATTTAAAACTGGACAAAAACTTGTTTTACATAAAAGAGTTGGTGCAAATAGATTTGATGTGGGAACAACTCCACTTGTTACTGAATTTAAATTACCATACTTAGGTGCTAATGCAACTGAGGTTTATGTAATTAATAAAGGAGAAAATAATATTGGTCTTGTGACATCAAGAGTCGGAACTGCAACTACAAGTGAAGGATTATATTTCTATAGTAAAGGTTCAACTTCAGGTATTTCTTCAGGATTATACAATTTCCAAACAGCAAAAGATCAAGTAACTGGTGATGTAGATAAGATTGTAACCAGAGTATCGACAAATGTTGCAGCAGCAAATACCACAACTCACAATTTAGTTGAGGGCGACATTATTAGAATGAATGTTGTTCCAAATCTTAATGTTGGTCTTGGTAATACAACACCTATATCCGTAAATTATAATGAAGCATTTGAAAAGTTAATTATAAATCCAATTTTATTCAATGCTGCAGATGTCGAAACAAACCAGATAGACTTAGTTGATCATGGATTTGAAACTGGTGATAAAGTATTCTATGATGGTGGGGCGACTGGATTGAGCACAGGTACCTATTTTGTTAACAAAGTAAGTAGTCGAAGATTCCAACTCTCTGAAACAATTGAAGATAATAGGGCAAATCCAGTTAGAACTGTAAATATTACTGCAAATACTGGTGGTAATAATCAATCAATCGGATTGATAAATCCAAGAATTGATGTTGTTAAAAATTCAAAATTAAATTTTGGACTAACAAGTAGCACATTATTAAATTTTGACTTTAAATTATTCTACGATAGACAACTTACTAACGAATATTTAAGTTCACAAGACTCTCCTTCATTTAATGTTGGAACTGGTGGTACGATTGGTATAGGTACAAATAATACTGACCCCATAGGTGCTGGTCTGACTGTACAATATTCTGCATCTTCACCTGGTAGATTATATTATGGATTAACAAAAGGTGGATTTATTAGTACTGCCGATACTGAGGTTTCTAATTACTCTGAAATAAGATTTATTGATAGTAAGTATAATGGAGAATATAAGATATCTAATGTAACTCCAGATACTTTTGATATTTCACCAGAAATACCTGAGTTCTTAAGTTATAATTCTAGTGATTGTGAAAAGTTAGAGTATTCAACAAAATCTACTACAGTTCATGGTCAGATAAAAGATTTAAATATCATATCTCCTGGTTTTAATTATAAAAAATTACCACAATTTAAATCAGTTAAGAGCACAAACGGAACTGACGCTAACATAATTGCATCATCTAGAAATATCGGAAGAATCAAAAAAATAAGAATAGTTGATATTGGATATGAATATTCTTCAGATAAAACCCTAAGTCCAGAGGCATTTATATCACCTGTTGTAAATATTGATAATCTTGATATTATTGATTCAGTTAATATTGTAAGTGGTGGTGCTGATTATATGAGTACACCTAATTTACTAGTATTCAATCCCGTAACTAATACAGTTGTAGATACACTTTCACTACAGGCATTTACACCTAATCAAACAATATCGAAAGTAGACGTATTATCGCCAGTTACTGGATTAGATTCAGTTGTTCATAAGATTATCTCAATTAATAATTCTAATGGAGTTGGAATTAACTCACTTCAAATAAGTAATTCTGGAGTTGTAACTTGTTTCCTTGAAACTCCTATCAATGGATTTGAAAATCAACCGTTTGCAGTTGGAGATCAAGTTTATGTTGAAGGTATACAAAGAGTCGGAGAAGCGGGAATAGGTGCCACACAGGGTGGAATATCGACTAATACTAGTGTTGAAGGAACTGGATATAACTCTGATAATTATAACTATCAATTCTTTAACGTAGATGACTATATCGTTGGAACACAATGTATTTTAAAGTTTAGTACAGCAGGTGTTACAACTAATCCTGGTATCGCTAAAACTTTCCAATCTGGTTATGCTACATTAATCAATAAGAAAAAGTATCCTGTTATTGAACCAATTCAATCAAGAGGTGTCTTTGAATTGAAAGAGACTCTAATTGTTGACAGTGTAATAACAGATTTAAAAGTTATTGAAGTTAGAAATGATTATATTAAAATTGATGGTAAATTCAAAATTAAAAAAGGTGATAGAATAAAAGGTGAACTTAGCAATGTATCTGCTGAAATTACAAGTATTGTTGATAATCAAGCTAAATTTACCACTGATTTTTCAAATAGACAGGATTATGGGTGGTTAGATGATATTGGTAAACTAAATGAAGACTATCAAGTTATACCTGATAATGATTACTATCAAAACTTATCTTACACAGTTAAGAGTTCAGTTGAATGGGAAAAATTTGTAAATCCAGTCAATCGTTTAGTTCATCCATCAGGATTGAAGAATTTTGCTGATACTGCAATTACATCTAATCTTCAAGTTGGAGTTGGAAGTGTTCGTGAATCAAATCAGACTGTTGTTTTAGATGTTGGTAATGTATTAGAACTTAATGATAAGCAAAGAGTTGATGCGATTAATAATTTTGATTTTGCAAGAGATTTTGACACTAGAGTTAATGGTTCTAAGTTTTTAACACTTCAAAATAGAACTCTTACAGATTTCACTAGATGTAAAACTAACAGAGTTTTATTACACGATGATATAAGTGAAAACTTCTCAAGTGAAGGATTTGAAAGTACAAATACAGTTATTGAACCACTCATTGAAGATTTTGGAAATTATCTTGTACAAATTGTTGATCCTGATAATTTTGATACTCAATTTACAGAATTAGTCACATTAACAACTGAAAGCAATGCATTTATATTAGAAAAATCCACTGACTTTACAACAGTAAAATTAGGTGATTTTGATACTGAAATATTAGCAACTGGAACTAAAAATTTACTATTTACACCTACAGAGAAATTTACTAAAGATCATGATATAAAACTTCTTAAAATTGATTTTAATACAGACTTAACAGGTATAGGTACAAATGGAATAGGAAGTGTTGATTTGACTGGTGTAAATGCAGGTATAGGAAGCACATCAGTTGGATTTACTACTACTACATTTGCACAGTTCCCTAAAACAGATTTTAATTCATTATATGCAACTATTTTTGTTCAGGATAGTGTAACTAAAGAAATTAATTATAATGAAGTTATTGTTGATTTTGATGGTGTTGATACAACAATTGCTGAAACATACATTGATACAAAAACTGAATTAAGTAGTAGTGTAGTTGGGGTAATCACTGCAAGATTTGAAAATGATTTAATTAAACTACAATGTGAGAATGATAGAGTAAACACTCTTGACCTTAGAGCAAATATTGTAGGGTTGGGAACAACAACCACTGGAATAGGAACTTATAGATTCTCAGTTGCAGGTCAACCAGAGGGTTCAGAAAGAAGTGCTAGATTAGAATCTGGGTATGTTACTGGGACTGCAAGTACAATTACATATGCTACACTAAACAAATTAGTTGATAGTTCTGTTAAATCGTTAGTTAGAGTTTCTTGTGGAGAAACTTCTGCTGTTCATCAAGTCATATCGATTCGTGATGTTGATGATATTTTGACAGTTCAATATCCATTCGTATCTGCTGGATCTACTACAGGTATTGGTACATTTGGTGGTGAGATAAGTGGTGATAATATTAATTTAAGATTCTACCCAGATGCAGAGTTTGATTCTTTAATTGAAGTTCAATCATACAATCAGATATTGTATACAGTAAGTGATTTTCAGAATACTCCACCAGATTTAACTTATGGTACAGTAAATCAACAAATATTGTTGACAACTTATGATGGTGCTGCAGGTCTCAGAGCAAATAAGAAAGATTTTGTATTGAAGCATAAAGAAGTTCCAATTTACTCTAAAACATTTAATCCAGTAGGAACGATAAGCACAACTACCAGCACAATTAATATCAACAGTCATTTCTTTAATGATAATGAAGAATTAACATATACTCCAGATTCAACATTTATTGGAATTGCAGGTACAGCAATTTCCATAGGATCAACAGCAAATATTGCTGGAGTAGTAACTACTTTACTACCAAGCACTGTTTATGCAAAAGTTGTAGATGAAAATCAATTCCAACTATTTACAAGACCTGAATATGTTGCCACAGGTGCTGCTGTAACATTTACAGGAATTGGTGCTGGTAATGCACATAAGTTGTCTATGAGAAAACAACTTACCAAAACTATTATTGGTTTGGATGGTGTTGTTCAGCAACCTATTTCTTTCACTTCAATAACACATAATTTAGGAATCTTTGATGGATTTACACATAATAATGGTATTGGTATTGGACTATCACAATTTGTATTAAGTGGAATTGGTTCTGTTGCACCAAGAGATTTCCTTAAAATTGATGATGAGTATGTTAAAGTTACAGAAGTTGGATTTTCAAGCACACCTACTGGAGTTATAAACGATTCGACTGATGTATCACTTGGTATTGCAACTCTACCAGTTGTTAAAGTTGATAGAGGACAATTAGGTATCGCAGCAACTTCACACGCAGTAAACGCAACTGCAAGAGTTCATAGAGGAGCTTTTAATATAGTTGATAGTACAGTGTTCTTCTCCGATCCTCCAAAGGGTAATAATAGATCAAGAAGAGATGAAACTAACTTACCTTTTGTAAGAGCAAACTTTAGTGGTAGAACATTCTTAAGAAGTAATTATACAACTAATATGTTGTTTGATGATATATCAGATAACTTTACTGGTATTGGTAAGACATATTCATTAACCGTAGGTGGTGCTAATACTTCTTCTGGTATTGGCGTAGGAAATGGAGTTTTATTCATCAATGGCGTATTCCAGACTCCTAAAACTGTCAATAACACTGGTAGTAACTATGAATTTATTTCAGACACAACTTCTGGTATATCAACTGTACAATTTAGTGGTATCACATCTACAAATGGAGATTTCATCGTATCAGAATTTGATATAAATCAAAACCAAGTTCCTAGAGGTGGACTTATAGTTTCACTAGGTTCAACACCAGGTACAGGATATGCACCATTACAAGGTGCTAAGTATAAAGCGTTCAAAGATGCAAATGGTGGAATTACAAGTGTTGTTGGTATAGCAACATCATCTGGGTTTAATCTTGGTATTCAAACTGCAGCGTATGATAATATTACTGGTATTATTACAGTTACAACAGACAAAGTTCACGGATTTGCACTTGAAAGACCTAATACAGTTAAACTGAAGAATCTAGAATTTAGTTGCGTTGGATATAGCGGAGTTACTACTACAATATTCCAAGATCATGAAAGACCACTATTCCTAGTTGGTATAGTTTCTGATAGAACATTTGAAGTTCAAGCAGGACCAAGCACAATATATCATACTTATGTTGGTGGTGGTGAGGCATTTGAGTTCTTTGAGGATCTTACTTTTGGTTCTGGATATAGAAGTCCTGTATCGATAGGTGTTACAGACCAATCATATGAGCATAGATTTGTAAGTGCTGGTATAAATTCAATTCGCAAGGGTAATTTTGCTGCAACAGGTACTAACGCATTTACTGCAACTAACGCAGTATATACATCATTCTCAGGTCAACTTGTATTAACAATACCTAATCATGGTTTATCCACAAGTGATACAGTTGGTATTGATACTGGTGGATTAGTATTTAAGTGTTCTAAGGATAACTTCTTCTCTGATCATCCATATCCTCGTTCAGTATCCAAGACAAGTTTCCCTAATTCAGATCCTATTGCTGGTATTCAAACTGCAATTGTTGCAACTACAAATAATACAATTACTTTAAATGTAGGTGCTGGTGGTGGCGGTGGAACGGGTGCACAAATATCTGCAGTAGTTGGTGCAGGTGGTACATTAGCACTAACAATTACTTCTGCTGGTTCAGGATATGTAAATCCTGAAATTATTATACCAGAACCAAATTATGATAATTTACCAGTTATTGGTATATCAAGAGTTGGGCAGGGTCCAACTACGGACACAGGTTCAAACTTATTAATTGATGTAAAAGTAAGTGCAGCGAAAACAACAGTAGGTATTGGTTCAACAACTTTTGAAATATCTGAATTTTCCATTGCAAGACCTGGTCATTCATTCAAAGTCGGTGATAAATTCAAACCTGTTGGATTAGTTACAGCAGCACATCTATCTTCACCAATACAAGAGTTTGAATTAGAGGTTACTCAAATATTCCAAGATAAATTCTCATCTTGGCAATTCGGTGAAATAGACTTTATAGATTCAATAGGTAACTTACAAGATGGTTCAAGAACAAGATTCCCATTATTTTTCAATGGACAATTACTAAGTTTTGAAAAAGACCTTAATAATGCTCGCTCACAATTAATTGATTTAAATGCTGTTCTTCTTATATTCATAAATGGTGTGTTACAAGAACCTGGTTCTTCATATACATTTGAAGGTGGTACAACATTTGAATTCGAGGAAGCACCAAGAGAAGAGGCAAAGGTTGATATATTCTTCTATAAGGGACAGGATGGAGTTGATGTAGATACTGCAGATATTCAACAAACAGTTAAAATTGGTGATGAGGTTAGATTATTCAAGCATGTTGTTGGAGTCTCTACTTCACAACAAGCAGAAAGAACAGTTAAAGAATTATTAGGTGCAAAACTTCTAGAGACTGACATTTATACTGGTGCAGGTATTGATGAAAAAAATATTAAACCACTTAGATGGACTAAACAAAAAGTTGATATCATCTTAGGTGGTAAGAAAATTGATAAATCAAGAGAAATACTTGAACCACAAATTTATCCAACTTCAAAAATTATTGGTGATTTTACATCAACATCAGGTCAAGGTAGTACAAACGGAATATTTGTAGATGATGCAGAAGTATTCTTCTATGAAAAAGGAGATCATTTAAGTGCAAGTAATCCTGATGAGACTGATGGCGATTATAATTTAGCATACAGCACTGTAGATGCTCTTGTAACTTCAGGTGAAATAAATGTTGGTGCATCTGCAACAGCGATTGTATCCTCTGCAGGGACTATCACATCTCTTAATATAACAAACGCAGGTTCTGGATATGCGAGTGCAACGATTAAAATAAGTGCACCACCTGTCATTGGAGTTGGAATTGGAAGCACAGCAACAGCTACTGCAACTATTACTAATGGCACAGTTACTTCAACATCAATCGTGAATCCAGGTTTAGGTTATTCAAATCTAACACCTCCACAAGTAATTATTGATTTACCACAATTTAAGACAGAAAAAGTTACTTCTATAGACAACGTAGAGGGATTCACTGGTATCATAACTGGTATTAGTACAACCACAGTAAGTGGTCAATCTGCACTTAAGTTCTTCTTCAGAGCAGATAAAGCTGCAAATTCACTATTAGTTGGTTATCCAGTGTTCATCAAGGATACAACGGTTGGAACTGGTATTACGTCTGTTGACACACATAATTCATCTATAGTAAGTATAGGGTCAACTTTCTTAGATAATATCTACAAAGTCCACGCAGTAACATCCACGGGTGAAAATGGTGAAATTACTTGCAATATTCTTAATGGTCAAACCACTGGAGTAGGAGCAGGATTAACAGGAAACTTTGATAATACTAAACCTGGCATCGCTACTCACTTAGGTCGAATCAGTTGGGGTAGATTATATAATGCATCAAGAAATAGTAGTCCTATTTCTATTGGAGTCACAGGATTAACAGTCAATACAGGATTGACAACATTCCCAACTATACAAAGAAAGAACTACACTGTAGCATCTCTAAGGGGTCTTAGATCATCAGGTGCAATCAGAGTGTTTGGACTTTGATTAAATTACCACTATAAATAAAAGGAAAAGAAAAGTTTAGATACAATGTCAGCGATTATTACTGATCAATTTAGAATTCTGAACGCAAACAACTTTGTTGAATCAGTAGAAAACACAAATAATTCTTACTATGTTTTCATAGGATTACCAAACCCTGCTGGAACTGGTTCCTTAGTTGGATACGGTAGATCATCTAATTGGAACTCAAGCACACCTGCACCAACAGATAGTTTTTCCTATCGTTCACATACTGGTGATACCATGATGTTTGGTAAAAAGATATCATCTGCAAATATTAGAAGAATTATAAGAAGGGTAGATTGGGTTGCTGGAAGTAGATATGAAATTTATAGAGATGATTATAGTGTAGAAAATCCAAGTCCATTAACACAAGCAAACAGATTATACGATGCGAACTACTACGTACTTAATTCCGACTTTAAAGTTTACGTTTGTATTGATAATGGATCGACAGGCTCTAACCCACTTGGAAATGTCTCCCAAGATGAACCAACCTTTACTGACTTGGAACCATCAAAAGCAGGAAACAGCGGTGACGGATATCTTTGGAAGTATCTTTTCACTGTTTCACCTAGTGATATTATTAAATTTGACTCAACTGAATTTATTACTGTCCCAAATAGTTGGGGGTCAAGTCAAGACTCACAAATAAGATCAGTTCGTGAAAATGGAGATTCAAATGTAAACCAAAATCAAATCAAACATGTATACATTGAAAATGCTGGTAGCGGATATGCAAATGGTTTAAGTCAAGAAGTTGACATTATTGGTGATGGTGAAGGAGCAAAGGCAAGAGTTGATGTTGTAAATGGTACGATAACTGATGTAACTGTAAGTGCTGGAGGTAAAGGATATAGTTATGGTATAGTTGATTTGGGAACTTTGAGTAGTGGTGTTAGTACATCTACTGGTCGTGCAAAATTAATTCCTATCATTCCACCAGGATTAGGACATGGTTCAGATGTTTATACTGAATTAGGAACTGATAGAGTTATAGTTTATGCTAGATTTGACGATTCAACAAAAGACTTTCCGATTGATACTAAATTTTCTCAAGTCGGAGTTGTAAAAAATCCTACGAAAGTAGGAACATCAGTAACATATACTGACAATACTTATTCATCATTACAAGCAGTCAAGTTTAATACAGTTACTGGTGTACCACAAGTAGGAGAGGAGATTAAACAAGTATTGACTGTTGCTCCAAATACAGGGAAAGTTTCAACTGGTTATATTGCATCATATGATTCAGAAACTAAAGTTTTGAAATATTTTAGAGATCGTTCCTTAAACTTTAATAGAACGACCTACGATCATACTGATTATGCTGGTATTTCAACTGCTGGTAGAATTTATGAATTTGAATCAGTAGTTGGTGCAAATAATATTGAAGGTAAATCTTCATTCTTTGCAGGTGCAATTTCTCGTGAGTTTTCTGGTATAACCACAAACCCCACTGGTAATAAATTAATTAACTTGGGAGTTAACTTTATTTCAGGACTGTCTAATTCTGAGATAAATAAAGGGTCAGGAGAAATAGTTTACTTAGATAATAGACCTTTGATAGTTAGAAACTCTCGTCAAAAAGAAGACATTAAAATCATACTCGAATTCTAAAAATGCCACAAAAGACTAATTTAAATATATCGCCTTATTATGATGATTTCGATAAGGCAGATAATTTTTACAAAATACTATTCAAACCTGGATATCCAGTACAGGCAAGAGAATTAACTGGTCTCCAGTCTCTATTACAAAATCAGGTAGAGTCTTTTGGTAAGCATATATTCAAAGAAGGTTCGATGGTTATACCTGGTGGTATCGAACTCGATAGGTCATATTTCTCAGCAAAAATAAACGAGACACATCTTGGCATTGATGTATCTGTATATTTAAGTAGTATAGTAGCATCAAATGGTGGTAAAGGATTAAGAGTTAGAGGTCAAACATCAGGTATTGTTGCAACAATTAAGAATTTTATACTACCTCCAGCAGAAGGTGTAGATAATATTACTATTTTTATTAAATATCAACAATCTGGCACTAGTGGTGAAAGCACCTCATTCCCTGATGGTGAAGTTTTAATATTAGAGGAACCACTTACTTATGGAAACACAACATTAACTATTGGTGAAACAGTTTTAACACTAGTATCTCAAGATGCAACTGCAACTGGTTGTGCGTTTGGATTAAATGAAGGTGTTTACTTCATGCGTGGTAGTTTTGTTGACGTACCATCATCACTTTTAATATTAGAACCATATTCAACTCTTCCATCATATAGAGTTGGTCTTGATATATCAGAAGAAGTTATAAACTCAAATGATGATTCATCATTATATGATAATGCAAAAGGTTTTACAAACTTTGCAGCACCAGGTGCAGATCGTTTTAAAATATCAGTAAAACTATCGAAAAAGGCATTAAATGATTATGAAGATACAAACTTTGTAGAATTGATGAGAGTAGATGCAGGAGAAGTTAAAAAACTTCAAAACTCTGCAACTTATAGTGAAATTAAAAAATATTTTGCAAAAAGAACATTTGATGAGTCTGGAAACTATGCTGTTGAACCATTCCGTGTCAATGTTCAAAATTCTTTAAATGATGAAATAGACTCTGGAGGACTCTTCACAGACGATAGAACAACTGACCAACAAAATGTACCTACTGATGATTTAATGTGTGTTAAACTGTCACCAGGTAAGGCATATGTAAGAGGATTTGACGTAGATATATCTGGAACAACTGTATTAGATGTTGAAAAACCAAGAGACACAAAAACTGTTGATTCCGCATCAATTCCATTTGAAATGGGAAGTGTTATTAAGGTTAATAATGTTTTAGGAACACCATATATTAATATAGGTGGAGATACTACAAATATAATACAATTATTCAATCAAAGAAGAAGTGGTGGTGTAGGTGGAACTGGTTTACAAATAGGAGAAGCAAGAGTTTATAGTTATTCTGCATCTAATGCACCATACACTGGACCTACAACAGAATATGATTTACATCTATATGATATTCAGACATTTACTATTTTAAAATGTAGTGCATTTTCGTCATCAAATGTTGTTCAAGGAGCAAGAGTTAGAGGTCTTAGTAGTGGAGCAATCGGTTATGCTGCAAAAAATTCCGATACGACTGGTGCAGAGGAAATTTGTTTATCACAAACAACTGGAACTTTTATTGTAGGAGAGCAATTAATTATAAATGAGAGATCTGTTGTTGCAGATGTATCAATTAAAGAAATAGTTGCATATGGTATAGACGATATAAAAAGTGTTTTTCAAGATGTCTCTACAATAACAGGTTCACCTGCTTTAGCAAGTGATTTTCTTGCTGATACTGTATTATATGATCGTATATTAAATGGTTTTTCACCTTCAGACCAAATAAATGTTGTAGGAACTGCTGCAACTGCAATAAATCGTAATTTTGCTGGTAAAGTTGGAATTAAAACAGATTCAATAATATCATTTACAGGTGTTGATTCAAGTGATCCTGTTTTTAATAGAGTTACTAATATATCAACTAATGGAAAAACACTTACATTATCTGCTATTGGTCTTGGTGTAACTGGCATTAATGTCGGTAATGCATTGTCAGTAAACAGCACTACAACAACTCCATTTAGAATTAAAGTCCCTAGAGTATTAAATCTTGATAAATCTGGTATATTTACAGAGTTACCAAGACCAAATATATCAAATGTTAATTTTGCAAATTCTAATTTAATAATTTCAAGACAGTTATTAAATCAATCAATTTCTGGTTCTTCAATCTCACTTTCATCACAGGTAGGATTAGATATAAGTTCTGGTATTACAAGTGCATTTTTTGAACCATTTGATTCAGAAAAATATTCAATTCATTATACAGACGGAAGTGTTGAACCTTTAACATCAGATCAAGTATCGATTACAAATGGTGGAAATAATATTTCATTTAATGGATTAACTAAATCCTCTGGTAATGCAACTGTTAATGTAACTCTTAAAAAATTAGGAATAACAAGTAAATCTAAAGATTATCTAAGAAGTCAGACACTTGAAGTAACAAGAACTCAAGGAGTTTCTACAGTTAATAATTCATTAACTTCTAGTAATGCATATGGATTAAGAATTGAAGATGAAGAAATATCATTAAATGTTCCTGATGTAGTAAAAATTATTGCTGTATTTGAATCTAAAAATACTGCAACACCTGTTTTAGATAAACTAACGTTTGTTTCGGGTCTAGGATTAGATACAAATACTATAGTTGGTGAAAAAATAAAGGGTCAAGATAGTCGTGCCATAGGTCAAATTGTAAGTCGCACTGCAAATACTGTTGATTTTGTATATTTGAATGATAGTGTTTTTACAATCGGTGAAGTTGTTAAATTTGAGGAATCTGCAATTGAAACTATACTGCAGGGTGTAACTGTTGGAAATTATGTAGATAGAACAAGTAACTATACTTTAGATAAGGGACATAAAGAACAGTATTGTGATTATTCTAGAATTGTAAGGAATTCTAAATCAGCTATCCCATCTAAAAAGTTATTGATAATATTTGATAAGTACCAAGTTGCAAGTGGAAATACAGGTGATTTATTCACTGTTAATTCATATACTAAAGAAAGATATACTAATGATATCCCATTTTTACCATCTGGAACTGGAGCATCAGATGTACTTGATTATCGTCCCAGAGTTAATACATTCACTCCATCTGGTGATAAATCTCCTTTTGCATTCATAAGTAGATCATTTGAATCAACAAATCCATTTGTAATTACACCCAATGAAAGTTCTCTTCTTGGATATAGTTATTATCTTGGTAGAATTGATAAGTTAGTAATAAACAAGAATGGTTTAGTACAAATTTATAAAGGTGAATCATCAGATAACCCTGCTCCTCCATCAAATATAAGTGATTCGATGGAGATAGCTGAAATTGATTTACCACCATATCTCTATGATCCTGTTAGAGAACCTCAAATAAGATTACGTGATAATCGTAGGTTTACGATGCGTGATATTGGTGCTTTAGAGAAGAGAATAGAAAATTTAGAAACATTAACATCATTAAGTGCACTTGAATTGGATACAAAAGCATTCCAAGTAAAAGATGCAGATGGATTGAACAGATTTAAAACAGGATTTGTTGTAAATGATTTTAAAGATAGATCATTTATTGACTTCAGTGTTGAAGGTGGTTCAAGTTGTGATGTTGATGTAGTAAATAAAGAACTTATAAGTGCTGTTGATTTCTGGTCAATGAATCCAGAACTTGCTTTAGATACAGGAATTGATATCTCATCTGCAGATGTTAACTCAAACTTACAGTTGTTAGATCCAAATTGTCAGAAAACAGGTGATTTAATTACTTTAAAATATGATGAAGTGGATTGGATAGAGAATCCTCATGCAACTGATGCTGTTAATGTAAACCCATTCAATGTATTAGTATTTTCAGGAAATGTTAAATTAGATCCACCATCTGATAATTGGTCTAGAACAATCTATATTAATAATAGTAGAACAGAGTCTACTGGTGCAAGATGGGTTGAAAGTTCAAATATTGTATCTGATAGAGAAGTAGGAAGAAGACATACCCATCACTTCAGTCAAGAACAAAAAGGTGATATGACTATCACCAGAAGAGGATCAATTAATAGAATTACAAGAAGAGTAGAAAGAGCATTTACGAATACACTTGTTGGACCTTCTCAAGAGCGTGATTATGTTGAAAGTACAAAAGTAAGTTCAAAAGCAGATCCATTTATGAGATCTCGTAATGTTATGTTTGCGACAAGTGGTTTGAAACCATTCACAAAACATTATCATTTCTTAGATAGTGGAATACCTGATATTGTTCCTAAATTAATTGAAATAACAATGTCCTCTGGTACATTCTCAGTATTTGAAGATATAAAGGTAGAGGTAAATGGAACTCAAATTGGTTTAATTAGGTCACAGAGTCCAAACCATAAATTTGGTGATAATGCAAGACCAGAAGTAGGTGCAGGATTAGGTTCACCTAGTGTTTTAGTTGAAACTTATCAAGTTGACATCTATGATAGAACAAGACCAGCACCATCAGAAACTTATTCTGCCACATCAAGATTATTTAACGTTGACTGTATAGGTCTAGCAAACTTAGAAAAGTATTTTGGTTATGTAGTTAAAGGTGCTAAATTAACTGGTGTATCAAGTGGTGCGATTGCGATAGTTGATAATATTGACTTAAACTCTGATAACTGGGGAGATTTAGTTGGATGTTTCTTCTTCCGAAATGCAAATACTACACCAAAACCACCTGTTGTATTTAATTCTGGAACACTGACCTTTAGAATTACAACTTCAAAAGAAAACGTAGTCATACCATTTACAGGTGATGCTCCATTAACAAGCACTGCTACTGGAACATTCTTAGGAACAGGTACAATTATTACACAAACAAATAATAATGTTCTTGTAAGAAACCCACCCAGACCTCCACAAAGAGCAAATCAAGTTGATATTACAACAGAGATTCAAAATAATATAAGAACAACAGTTGAGGTACAGGATGATGACCCATTAGCACAATCATTTACTGTTGATGGAACTGGTGCTTTCTTAACATCTTTTGATGTTTACTTTAGATCTAAAGACGATATTGCAAAATTACAAGTTCAATTAAGAACTACAGAACTTGGAGTTCCAACAAGTTTCCTTGTGCAAGACTTCTCAGCAGTTACTTTAAATCCTAGTCAAATCAATGTTTCAAATGATGCATCAATACCAACAACAATAAAATTCTCATCTCCTGTTTATCTTGAACCAGGTGAGATGTATGCATTAGTATTCTTATGCCCATCATCTGATAAGTATGAAATGTTCGTTGCAACTATGGGTGAGAAATCTATTAAGACAACTCAGTTACCCGATGTTCAAAATGTTGTTGTATCTAAACAATATCTTGGTGGTAGTTTGTACAAATCTCAGAATGGTACGATTTGGACTGCCAGCCAAAATCAAGATTTAACATTTAAACTTCGTAAAGCATCATTTGTACAAAGTGGTTCAACTACATTCTACAATACTCCAATTGCACCAGGTAATTTTAATACACAAGTATTAATTAATAATCCAATTCGTTCATTACCTCGAAAATTAAAAGTAACTATTGATGGTAGTGGTACAAGAACAAATGCTAATTTACCAATTGGTAGAAAAGTAAGTACAGGTGCTGCTGGTGATGCAGAAGATCAAAGTGTAACAGGAATTATTGAAGGACAAGGTTCCACCATTTCGACTGAAGAGGTTGTAACAGGTGGTTCAGGATATAGTATAAGTGGAACTGTCAGCACAGTTGCTTTAACTGGAAGTGGATCTGGTTGCACAGTAACTACTTCGATATCAGGTGGTGTAGTTACTGCTGTTGCAATTCAAAATGGAGGCACAGGTTATCAAGTTGGTGATGTACTAACTGTGGATAACAGTCATAGTGGTGTAGTTAGAGGTGCTGGATTAAAGTTTGTTGTCACAGCAATTAATGGTACATTTGATACCCTATATCTAACTGATGTTCAGGGTGAGAAATTTACAAATAATCAACCATTAGTTCAGTATGGTGCTGGTAATGATACTAGAGCAGTTATCACTAATGTCGCTGTAAATGGTGATTCAGTTGTAAATGGTGATTTGTTTACAGGAAATGTATTTGAAGTAACACAGTATAATCACGCACACCACGGAGCAACTAATAAAGTAGTTATTGAAAATGTGAAACCAGATACAATTATTGTTCCTTCCACATCATCATTGACTGCTGAAAGTACAACAGTGTCACTTGGTAACACTGCTCCATTCGCATCATTCTCTGGAATTGCAACAGATAGGGGAGAAGCACTTATTGAAGAAGAGATAGTTTCTTATGTAGTTGGTACAGGACAACTCACACTCACAAGAGGTGTATTAAATACCGTTGCTTTACCACATCCTGAAGGTGCAAGCATTCAAACTTATGAGGCAGCAGGAATTTCATTAGTTGGTATTAACACAACATTTACGGTTCCAACAAATGCTACACTTAAAAATTCATCAAATCTTGATAATTATTATCTTGAGGTAAATAGATCTGCTTTAGATCCATTAAATCAAAGAACAGAAAATTCATTATTATGTTTTAGAGATGAAAAAGCATTTGGTGCAAATGGTGCAAGAATTTCACAAAATCATCAGTACAGTTCATTCTCACCACAAATTAACTTCATAACACCAGGTACAACAACACAACTTAATACAACAGTAAGAACAATTAGTGGAACAAGTGCAGATGGTACAGAAGTATCTTTCATAGACCAAGGATTTGAAACAACATCATTAAATGAAACAACATTCTTCCCAACTCCAAGATTAATTGCATCGACGATTAATGAAGATAAATTAACATTCTTCCCCAAGCAAAAATCACTTGCTTTAAATGTAAATATGTCTACTGCTGATGAAAATCTATCACCTGTATTAGATACTAAGAATGCAACATTTATGTATGGAAGAAATAAAATTAATAATCCTATTGGTAGTGATAATTATGCAACAGACCCTCGCACAAATCAAATTCTGAATGATCCTCACGGTTCAGTGTTCATAACTGAGAAAGTTAATTTAGAACAACCAGCAACTTCATTAAAGGTTCTTGTTGGAGCGAGCGTTGAACCAGAAGCAGACTTTAGAGTATTCTATCGTTTATTTACTGCAGATTCTACTGAAGTAAATTCAACTTACAGACCATTTCCTGGTTACAAAAATATGATTGATACTGATGGTGATGGTTTTGGAGATGATGTAATTGATAATGCAAATAATGATGGTAGAGCAGATGCTTTTGTTGCACCTAATAATTTTGATGAGTTTTCTGAATATCAGTTCTCAGTGGATGATTTAGAGCAGTTTAGTGGATTTGTAATCAAAATTGTAATGACTTCAACAAATGAATCTGCACCAGTTAGATTAAAAGATTTTAGAGCAATTGCATTAGCATGATACCAGTTGAAGGACATAAAAATTTAGTTCGTGATGAAAAAACAAATGCCATCATTAATACAGATGATGCTGCATATGGTGATTATATGAATTCTCGTAGAATAAATTCTGATAAACAATTAGAACTAGATACTATGAAACAAGAGATTGAAACCCTTAAATCTATGTTAAATGACCTTGCTTCTAAGATAACGTCTTAGTAAATATAAATACTTTTTAGATCTGAATAAGCTAATTTAAATGGCAAATATTAAAGTCAGAGTTGGACAACAAAATGCCACAAAGGTGATTTCATCTCTGGCAGGTGCTCAAACTCTTTCACTTACAGAATTGGCTGATGTAAACGCTGGAACTTTACAAGATGGTATGGTTCTAGTTTTTAATGGTGTGACGAAAAAATTTGATACAACATTGGAGTTGACTCCAGGTGCATCACAGAACTTAGACATCAACGGGGGTAACTTTTAGTGGCTAGTATTATAAGAATCAAACGATCATCTGGTACCGCAAAACCAGCGAGTTTGAATTGGGGTGAAATGGCGTATGTGACTGGTGTAGGTCAATATGGTGGTACGAATCAATATAAAGACAGAGTATTTTTAGGAGATGACGGTACAAACGTTCATCCAGTCGCTGGTCATTATTACACATCTATGATGGAGCATACACCTGGTGCTTTAAATGGTGTAACAAACTCTAGAAATAGCGATGGTGGTATTGTAGCAATACTTGATAGTGATAGAAAGATAGATGTTTGGAATGTTGATAACTTAACTTTAGACACAAATACATTATCTTCATCAAATACTGATGGTGATTTAATCTTCAATCCAAATGGTGCTGGTGAAGTAATGATTCCCGATGACACCAAACTTGGATTTGGTGGAGGTGCAGATGGAACAGCAGCTTCTGATGCAACTATTGAATATGATGAGAATGGGACAGATGAATTAAGATTTGCTGGAGCAAATGTAAAATTTACTAGCACTAAAGTAACTGTCGATGACCAATTAATTGTTGGTGGTAATAGTTCTCTTGGTAATATCCGAATAGAAGATAATATAATTGCATCTCTTGCTGGTCAAGGAAATAAAATATTCATTGATCCATATCCAGATGGTTTAAGTAATGAAGGTGATGTTATCATTAAAGGTAACTTGCAAGTTGATGGTACAACAACTACAGTTAACTCAACTCAGACAACTGTTAATGACCCAATCATGATGGTTGGTGATACTACCAGTTCAAGAACTGTAATGACAGCAAGAAACACAGGTGCAACATCAATTGTGGTTGACCAAGTAACAGGTATCGCTGTTAATGATACTCTTTTACATTCAAGTTTCTCAGCAAGTGGTATTACAACAGTTACAGCAATTAATACTGGAACTAATACACTTACATTCCAAGGAACAACGATTGCTGGTATTAGTACACAGACTGAGATAACAGTTGTACACGCAACAGATACGAACACTGACCGTGGACTTGGATTTACTTATAATGTAGGAGTAGGAACTGCAAACTCAACTGATGGTTTCTTTGGACTAGATGATAGTTCAATTGCATCCAGCACTGCAGGAACAGGTAATCACGGTACTCACGGTGATAATAGTCGTAGATGGACATACGTTCCTGATGCAACTATCACAGCGAGTGTTGTTTCTGGTACAAAAGGTTTCTTAGATATTAAAGGTATCTATTATCAGTCAGGTAACTTTAATTCAGGCGGTGTAGTTTGGTTTGACAGTGAAGGTCTACAAAGATCTACAAACAATCCACAAACACCTGTTATTACTTCAAAGCAAGTATTAACTGCTATTACAAAAGTTACTTTAAGTTCTTTAAGTTCTGGTATCACAGTAGCAGTAGGTGACATTGTAAGACAAGATACAACTGGTGCCTATGGTGTTGTTGAAACTGCAGTATCTGGTGGTAATTCTGTAAATTTGATTGGTGTAGAGGGAACATTCAATACAAGTAATAATTTAAGAAGAGAAGGTCAGAGTGGTGCAATTGCAAACCTTTCATCCACACCAGGTGCTGCCACCAATGTCTATGTGAACAAACCACATTGGACTTCGACCCTAGATGGAGGTACTTTCTAAATGCAACAAAACAGTGAAGTAGATGTTAATGTATTAGTGAACTTATATCATACAAAACTAGCAGCAGCATTAAATCAAAACGTTCTTTTGGAGGCGAAACTCCAAACTCTAAAAAATGATTTTCAGAAAGAAAAAAATGAACTTTTAGAGCAACTCGCAAATCTCACGGAGAGTAATGGCAGTACCACAAAGTAGAGGACAACTTATAAACTTCGGTTTGCGTAAACTGGGATATCCTGTATTGGAGATTAATCTTGATACTGACCAGATACATGATGCACTTGATGATACAATTCAATTATATCAGGAACGTCATTATAATGGTATTGAGAGAATGTTTCTCAAATACAAAATTACACAAGAAGATTTAGATAGAGGTAGAGCACAGGGAACAGACGGAGTTGGAATAGTTACTACAACTGGTATATCAACTAACACTGCAGGTACTGTATCAAGTAATTTTTATGAAACTTCTAATTTTATATCAGTTCCAGACCACGTAATTGGTGTAAATAAAATTTTTAAGTTTGATACAAGTTCTATTTCAGGTGGAATGTTTAGTATTAAGTATCAATTATTTTTAAATGACTTGTATTATTTTAATTCAGTAGAATTATTGCAATTTGCGATGACAAAAACTTATCTAGAAGATATAGATTTTTTACTTACACCAGAAAAACAAATAAGATTTAATCAGAGACAAGACAGACTATATTTGGATATTGACTGGAATTCACAAACAAAAGATACTTTTATTATAATAGATTGTTTTCGTGCACTTGACCCTGAAGAATATAAGCAAGTTTACAATGATCCATTTGTAAAAAGATATTTTGTTGCATTGATGAAGAAACAATGGGGTATGAATCTGATTAAGTTTAGAGGAACAAAATTACCAGGTGGAATTGAATTAAATGGAAGAGAAATATATGATGATGGAGTTAGAGAATTAGAGGAACTCAGGTCAAGAATGATGATGGACTATGAGACACCTCCTCTAGACTTCATTGGGTGATGAATAATGGCATTAAATCCACATTTTTTACAAGGTTCTAGAGGTGAGCAAAGACTAGTACAAAGTTTAATTAACGAACACCTTAAAATTTATGGTGTTGAAGTTACTTTCATTCCTAGAAAATTTGTTAATCAAGAGACAATTATTGAAGAAGTTACAGCATCAAAATTTGATGATAATTTTTTAATAGAAGCATATGTAGATAATTATGATGGGTATGCAGGTGCTGGAGATGTATTAACTAAGTTTGGTATGAGTTTGAGAGATGAAGTAACTCTTACCATTTCTAAAGAAAGATTTGAAGAATTCATTGCACCTTTTATGGATGTTGATGAGGATATTGAATTATCTTCTCGACCTCGTGAGGGTGATTTAGTATTTTTTCCATTAGGTCAAAGATTATTTGAAATTAAATTTGTAGAACACGAAGAACCATTCTATCAATTAGGTAGCAACTACGTTTACAAACTCAAGTGTGAACTCTTTGAATATGAAGATGAGGTTATTGATACTTCAATTGATTTAATTGACACACAAGTTGCAGATGAAGGATATATTGCAGAACTTCAATTAGTTGGAGTTGGTAGGACTGCTCAAGCAACTGCGTTCATTAATACTGGATATATTCGTGAACTATTCTTGAATGATGATGGTCACGGATATACAAGCACTCCAACTGTTGCAATAACTACCTCACCAAGTAGTGCAGATTTCTCTGATGCGAAGGCAGTTGCATTTACAACTGAAAGAGCAGGTGTGAGATCTGTTGAGAAAATACTACTTACACAAACTGGTTTTGGATATACTGAAGCACCTACAATCACTATTTCTGGAGGTGGTGGAAGTGGTGCTGCTGCGACTTGTTCAATTAATACATCATCTAACGGTATTGTAAGATTTGATTTAGTTGATGGAGGAATTGGATTTGGAACCGCACCGACAATTAATATACCTATTCCAAACGCTGGTGTAGCAAGTGATCGTGCAGTCGCACTAGCATCAATTGGAATTCAGACCACTTCAGGATTTAATGAAATTAAGAATTTATTCATAACTAATCCAGGTGCAGCATATACATCTGCACCTACAATAACTATTGATGACCCTGAAACAATCAGTGGTGTTGGGACATATCAATTCAATGAAGTCGTTCAGGGAATGCGTTCAGGAACTCAAGCAAGAGTTAAGAATTGGGACTTTGATACTGGCATACTCAAAGTTGGTAATGTTGGAATCGGAACAACAACGACAGGATTCTCTGCTGGTGAAGACATAAAAGGACTTACTTCTGGTGCATTATTCAGTGTTTCTGTGTTTGATGATGAAAATAGTAACGATAAATATAATGAAGGAGATATATTTGAGTCGGAAGCAGACTTGCTTATTGACTTTACAGAATCAAATCCCTTTGGTAGTTTCTAATGTTAGGTAATTATTTTTATCATCAAATTGTAAGAAAAACAGTGATTGCGTTTGGCACACTGTTCAATGATATTCATGTTCGTCATGATGATAGTGCAGGTAATGTTATATCAGATTTAAAAGTTCCAATTGCATATGGTCCAAGACAAAAGTTTTTAGCAAGAATTACGCAGCAAGCAGAATTAAATAAAGCAACTCAAATTACATTACCACGAATGTCTTTTGAGATTACAAATATTTCATATGACTCTTCAAGAAAAGCAGGTATTACTCAAACATTCAAAGCATTAGATAGTGATGATGGTAATAAGATGAAAAAAGTGTTTATGCCAGTTCCATATAATTTAGGATTTGATTTAAATATTTTAGTAAAACAACAAGATGATGGGTTACAAATTTTAGAGCAGATATTACCATTTTTTCAACCAGGATTTAATATATCAATTGATTTAGTAAAATCGATTGGTGAGAAAAGAGATATCCCTATGGTTCTTCAAAACATATCACAACAGGATGATTATGAGGGAGATTTTGCAACAAGAAGAGCACTAATATACACACTATCATTTACAGCAAAAACATTCTTTTTCAATCATATTGCAAAAACTCCAGAAGGACTTATCAAAAAAGTTCAATTGGATTACTATTCAGATACAAATACAAGAACTGCAAAACGTGTACAAAGATATACTGTCGTACCAAAAGCAAAGCAAGATTACAATGAAGATGAAGTTATAGATAGTGCTGACGACTTATTAATTGAACCAGGTGATGATTTTGGATTTACAGAAAGTAGTTCTTTCTTTGGTGATGGAAAAGACTTTGCACCAAATAGAGGGGTAGACATCTAATGGCAAAAGGTTATGATACATTGAATGATACTTTCAACACTGATGGTAGTGTTGAGGTTGATGCTATTGTAAAAGCAGATGAAGTAACCAAAATAGATGAAGTTAAAAAAGATTATGATTATACGAGAGGAAATTTATATTCACTTATAGAAAAAGGACAAGAAGCAATCAATGGTATTATGGAAGTTGCAGGAGAAACTGCAAGTCCAAGAGCATATGAAGTTGCTGGACAACTAATCAAATCAGTCGCTGATACCACTGATAAATTAGCAGATTTACATAAGAAGGTAAAAGATATAGAAGCAGATAATCCTAAAACTCAAAATACTGTTACAAACAACGCACTCTTTGTTGGTTCTACAAGTGAACTTTCAAAAATGTTAAAAGACGGATTACTAAATAATAATAGCTCTGAATAGTCTGTAGATGGGAAAGACTTCCTGTAAAAAGGGACAATACTATTGTAACACTGATAAGAAGTGTAAACCTATTCCTGATGGATATAAAGTTCGTGAAGATGGATTTTTAGTTTCAGAGGGATCGAATCCTCGTATCCCAAGAAAAGCAGGACAACCTGCAAAATCAAAAAAACATTCTGACTTATATACTGATGAAGATCCTAAAGGAACTATTCATGGACTTGGTTTTAAGGATGTCGCAACTGCGAAAGCGAGTGTGGCAAAAATTAGGAAATCAAGTAGATCACATGCTCATAAAATCCAAGCAGCGATTGCTATGGAGCAAAGAGCAAGAGTGATGGGTAAAACCGCTGAAGCAGCAGTTTATAGAAAGTTTATCAACTCAATGAAAAAGAAGACAAAAGCGATGAATGAAGAAAAGAAGGGTGATCACGAATATGAAATGATTCGTCGTCAGACCGATAATATAATGGTCAACGCTAAAAAACTTAAGAAAAAAGTTGGTAAAGGTGAGGGTGAAGCAAAAGCGTGGGTTCAGTCTAAAATTACAAAAGCAGCAGATTATCTTGATACTGCAGCAGATTATATGACTGACAAAGATAATGTAAAAGAAGGAACACTACGTTCTTGGTTTAAAGGTTCTAAATCAAAGGATGGTAAAGGTGGATGGGTAAATGTTAAAACAGGTGGAACCTGTGCAAGTGATGAACCAGGTGAGGGAGTGCCAAAATGCGTATCTCGTGCTAAGTATGATAGTATGAGCAAGAAAGAAAGAGAATCAGCACATCGTAGAAAGAGAGCAGCAGATCCTGGTCAGCAAGAAAAGACTGGTGCTGCAAAACCAACATATGTTTCTACTGATAAAAAATCTAAAAAGAAAAAGAAAATGAAAAAGGAATCAACTGAATTTACTTCATTACCTCTTGTACTTGAAGTTCCACAAAATGCTGGTGAGTTTAAATGTGGTCTGATGTTCCGTGAAAGTTTGGAGCAAGACAGAGGTATGTTATTCATATTTGAAAGTAATGATTATTGGACTTTCCATATGAAGAATACTTTTATCCCTCTTGATATTGCTTTTATAAAAGAAGATGGGACGATTGATAGCATTAAAGAACTAGAACCAATGAGTTCTATTCCTGTATATCCTGAAAGTGAAATAAGATATGCAGTTGAAGTTAATCGTGGTTGGTTTGCTGAGAATGACGTAAATGTTGGAGATACATTATTAGAAGATTTACAAGAGCATCATCAAAAAGATGCTGATGGAAATACAATTCCACATGAACACGAAGAAGAATTAAACGAAGTTAAAGATAAAAAAGGAAAGGGAAGTGGAAGTAAAGATGCTTGTTACTACAAGGTTAAGTCAAGATATTCAGTTTGGCCAAGTGCGTATGCGTCAGGTGCATTAGTTAAATGTCGTAAGGTAGGTGCTGCAAACTGGGGTAACTCAAAGAAAGAAGAAGTAGAATATGAGTATGAGGTTCCAACAATGGGACATTACAGTTGGAGAGATTCATTAAATGAAAGTGATGAATTAGATGAGCAACTCTTAGGAGCGATTAAAAGAGCAGGTAGTGCAATTGGTAGTGCAGCACAAAAAGTAGGTAGTGTAGTTGGCAGTGCAGCACAAAAAGTAGGTAGTGCACTAAAACCAAAACCAATACAAGGTAGAGTTTCACAAAGTAATCAAAATATGGCTGGTAAAACAACTAGTGGTGGTGGACAACCAAGTGGTGGTGAACAACAGCAGCAGCAAAAAATGGGTGCAACTGAGGTAGCAAATAGAGAGAGATTAGGTAATGAAAGAGTTGATGCATTAAAAGCAAAAAATGCACAATTTCAAGCAGCAAAGAAAGCAGGACCAGAGGCGATGAAGCAGTATCGTACTGATAACCCACAGTTATCTGGTAGAGAAAGAGCACAGGCAATGGCAAGAGCAAGACTTGCAGCAAAAAAAGTAGAGGCGAGTGCACCTGCTGCACCAAAACCAACTGTTGATAAATTTTAAGAAATGACTTACGCAAAGAAAACTCTATCTGAGATAAAATTAATTCACGGTAATTACGGTAATTTTATCAAAGGTCAAAAACTAGATAAAAGAAAGGAGAAGAAGTATAAGACACCTCCTTATCAGGATCTTGCAGCATCAAATGAGATAGATGGGGAATCTATTGATGAAAAGTGTTGGCCAGGTTATGAAAAAAAAGGTATGAAGACTATGTTTGGTAAAAGGTATCCAAACTGTGTGAAAAAGAAAAAAACAAGAAAAGAAGAGTTTTCTGATTGGAGAAGTGAACTTGAGCAAATTGAAGAAAAGAAAATGACAAAGGCTCAAATCAAAAAACGTGATGAGATTGCTGATGCAATTAGCACAAGGGAAATGAATAAAAGATATGGTGATAAGAACGTAAAATATGCAATAGCTACTAAGTTAGCAATGAAAGAAGGTCATTATGGTTCTGCTGTTAATAAAATACCTGCAGAGTTAGATAAGGCAGTTGCATTACATAAAAGTCAGGCAGAAAGATTA
>CESM01025635.1_pt1 | contig 35975 bp, 28 predicted proteins | sample 361421 | NCBI WGS metagenome assembly CESM01 (sample SAMEA2622219, study PRJEB7988) | marine metagenome | isolation source: saline water (ENVO:00002010), including | reverse complement strand
CTTACAACGGTTGGGCAAACAAAGAAACGTGGAGTGTTTCACTCTGGATAAACAATGACCCCGAAATGTATCAGTTTGCATGTGATTGGGTTCACAGTAGAGTTCACTCAGGTAACTACTCTTATGATGCTTTCCGTCATGAATTAGAATCAATGTTCGGTGATCACAATCCCGATCAAGTTTACTGGAGTGATGATACTTTGGATCATGCAGCATTGACAGAAATGCTGACCGAATTAGCATCCTAAGTAACACTAACTCCACTCACCCTATTCATCAACATCATGCGTAAGATCGAAAAGCAAATGAACACCGCGATTCGTAATTGCGAAAACTTCAGTTCATCCAACACACGTGTAATCTATTCACCTATTCGTAACTCTTCTGAAGTTTATTTGCATGGCAATCTAATCGCTATTGTCTCGAATGGTGTTCTTCAGATGTTTGATGGAGGTTGGCAAAGTAACACCACCAAGAGCAGACTCAACGCCTTATGTGATGAGTTCTGCCAGATTGGTGAGGGTGTATTTCAAAAAGATTTTACCTGGTATGTGAGAAGATTAGTCTCACAATCTGTTATCACTGGTAAAGTCTTCAACGTGGATAATTTCTCCAATGGATATATCTTCGCCGCATAAACAAATGTATATTACTAATGAAGAACGTGCCCTAATCTATTATTGTATGGAGCAAATGTTCAGTGAGTTCACTGATGATGAAATAGAGTTATTTGACTCTATTCAAACTAAATTAGACAACCAACTTTCTTCTCAATTATGACACAATCTCGCTACGTTGTTGACTCTATTCAGTTTGATTTTGTTGATGGTGATTTTGAGTTGCCAGTACAATTTCAACAAGGCATAATCAATGCCACATTAGCAACAGTTTATTTTGCAGATGATGAGGATGAAGTAGTCAATCAAATCACAGAATCTGCCGGGTTCTGTGTGTCATCTATCAACCTCAATCGTATCCCCTTTCGCTATTGATTACCATGAACAATTTCAACTCACAAAATAACATCAACAGTGCATGGGAAGAGTATGAGAATGACGTAGATTATGATCAGTCTAATTACAAAGAACCACATTTCCTAGATGTACTTGAAGAAAATAGTTTACAAGAGAATCTAGATAGTAATGTGATCAAATTGCTGGAGAATGTATGAAACGCGCACCCCATCAGTTAGCATCAACTAAGGTACACAAAACCATTGGGAAAACTAATAGTTTGCTAACAATGGAGGTGTATAATAGTCTACTAAATATGCACCCTGTTGATGCTATTCAGTGGGGTGTATTTGTAAATTATAGTTATAATAAAAATGTGTGAATAAATATATGTCTTTTTCGTATAAGGATCGTGAGTGTTACTTAGTCGTCCATTATCCTCGTGGTTGTTGTTACCTTAGCGGTCGCACTATGAGACACCGTGAAACACTATGAGACCCACTAAGTAACATCGTGACCCTCGCATTTTTTTCTTCCATTCTATCACAGTTCTGCACAGATTACAACCCTAAAGTTCACACACTTGCGAAACAGTTAGTGTTAGTGACAGTCTACAAAGTGGCACAAACAGTCACACAGACCCCGTGAATATCGCTTATAATCGTTGTAACGAACACAGGGGGAATCACACAACACTCAGTGATAGATAAGGGGCACACAGTAAGCATCAAGAACCTCACACCAATCGTGCCCCCTATCTAACACAAACTCCGTGAACAGTTAGTAACACTTAGAGACAGTTATTTGCCCCTTATTGTTGTGGCGGGCGGAGCCCGTTGCAAAAAAGTACCTTCTTTCTAACCTACAAACGTTTCCCAACGCCCGAAAGATATCAATATCAAAATTTTTTTCCCGTACCCAAAACGCCCCTTAGAAAAAATTCCGAGGTAAAAAAATCCCCCGTACCTTTCGAGGGGGGAGAAGTGTTCAACTATTCAGTGGTACCAAGAGGTCTCCCTTCGGGATATTTTAGAGGTTCCCCCCAGAAAAGGGGAAGAGAACCGAAGTATTGCTCCCAGTCATCGTAAACAGACTGAAAGATTGCCTTGATATTACGGTAAAGGGACGGTGTAAGTTCTTGTAGGTTCATGCCATCGGACTGACATGGAGAGTCTGAGAAGTATTCTATAAGATGCCCAGCATCTGGAGCATAGGCATTAGGCCATAGGTTATCGATGGGATGATCCAGGAACTGAGAGAGGGCACCAGAACCGGAACCCTCCCAGAGTTCTTCCATTATAACACAGTGTACCCGATCTTTTCCAAAGATCTTCTGAGCTTTTATAAGATTACCCACATAGTCTATCTTACGGAATGCAGACCCCCAGTTACTTTGATCTAAGAATTCTTGGTATAAGGTACCAGGAAGAACTGACTTTCTCAATGGAGTGTAAGTGTCTCTATAATCTGGTAAAGATAATTCAGTAATGTTATTATCTTTAGTATTTCTACGTCTAAGGTATTCTTGATAATGTCTTAGAGATTCGCCAAAGGCACGTCTAACGGGGTCACGAAAGATACAGACGAACTTAGTATCAAACTCCCGCGTCAAGTTATCGAAGTAAGTTCTTTGGAGTCTATTAGGGGATCTAACGAATGTTCCAGTAAAGGCATCTCCAACGGACTTATAACCCCTCTCTGAGGTATGATAGTAGAGTTCTTTATAGAAGTTGATTAGTTTAGTCGAAGTAGTATGACCAGTGAGTAACCTCTCTAAGTGAATCAAAGGGAAATCCTGTAAGACTTCCATGTCTATTGGCAAGTTCATCTTATGACCTAAAGATGATTGCCAGTTAGTATAGCGGTTATTTTTTACTAAGTTATAGATATTTTGTAATTGTCTGATTGGTCTTTTATTATAAACCAATCTACAGTTTTTCCATTCTAAGTATCGCATGTCTTTGGTATAACCAAAGTGACAATACTTGGAGTTACGTGAGAGTGTATATGCTAAGGGTGAAGAAGCAGACCAACCATATCCACCCAGTAGGAGCATTTTAGGGGTAGAAGATTTCAAGGAGTTGTTCATTTTGCATAACACGGAACTTCTTACCGGACTGTACGGAACGGATCTTTGCGGTATTAGAGGCAGATGTCACATTATGTGATTCGCCGTAGCGATGCCACTTGAAGAATTGATCCTGGTATTCAATGATGTATTTCATAGGTCACCGAAGCGATCACGAAGATCTTCTTTTTCTTTTTTGAGTGTTGCGAGAGCACCGTCTACGAAACCACGACGATATTCCCAAGTATCACCACCGAGTTGACCACGGGAAGGGTTGATACATTTATTGAAGTCAGGGTCATCTTGTCTGATGTTATTACAGACAAGACCAGCGAGGTCAGCATCTTTACCAGGTTTGCCAGTACCTTGCCAATAGAGTTGACCCTCCATCCAAGTAGCACCACATTTCTCACATTTTTTCATGGGGAGAACAGTAGTAGATCAAAGTATTTAGACCTTAGTCTAGCGATTCCTAGACTGAGATGCAAGTAATATTGCTTTTTCAATATAAACCTGTGCTTTACGGAGGTCATCCATTTGGGATTCGTGAGGTTTATGACCTGCTCGACAGATGTATTTTACGACATTACCACAGAAGAAGTCTAAGTTCTGATCAGCGATGAAGTCCCATACTTGAATATTACCTTGTTGATAGTGTGCAGGACTATATTTACTCTCTGTGGTTTCAGACATGGAAATCAGTGACGTGATAAAATTATAGCATAGATGCTACATGTGGGTCAAGGAGGTCAGCGATTACTTTAGAACCTTCTTGAGTTGGGTGAAGGGAGTGTGGGTTGATTACTTTATAGTCTAGGAGTTTTTTTATTCTTGAAGAGTCTACGAGCCAATTAGAGAGGTGCATACGATCTCCACGGATTGGTGCACCGGAAACCTCTGCTGTCATTTGGGACATCAGGTCCGTCATCCCCTCGTGTGGGAATACTATGGCGTTATTATGGATGCTGTTAGTGGGGTTTAGAACATCGAACCATTTATGGCGGATGCCCCTCAGGTCAAAGTACTGCTGCCAATGTTTGATATTTTGTGTAAGTTGGTAGTATTCATTCTGGTCATTGAAGTGTCTATGGAAGTAGTTGACGGTGCTGAACCCTGTTCTTCTCTCCCACGCTTCTGCTTTTTTGGCATGACCATTGAAAATAAATGGTTTATACTTATCAAGAACCTTGAAAAAGAGTTCGTCTCGATGAATAGATGTGACGCCCCATAGAACGATAACGTCTTTTGGATTTTCTACTTCGTTGAAGTATTCTGTCGCAAGACGAAACTGTGTTTTATTTGCCGACCCACCTTGGGCAAGGTTATGTTGTTCTAAGTTATACTTCTTTGCTAGAAGTGTTCGCCAAGCATATGGGGCATTATATTCCGTAACAGTCCGATAACTGTTATAGGTGTCTAGATCCTGAGGGTTATTAGATGTATATGCTGCGCCAACACCTTTGACCCAGGAACAACCGATAGTAACTAATGTTGTCATAAGATATCCTTCAGTGCTTTTTCAAATAGCATAGCGATTTCGTTGTGACCATCCTGTGTTGGAAGGAGTACATCATCAACCAAACCATTCATGCGTAAATCACTAATGCGGTCACAATCGACGTAACCAGTAGCGAAATGATGTCGATCTTGCTCATAAACCTTTCTAGATGCAATAGTTTGTGATACTAAGTCTTTCATCCCTTGATGAGGGAATACAAGTTTATTGCTGGTAATGGTATTAGTTTCGTTATGGATATCATACCACAGATTACGGATACCTGACAAGTCAAAATACTTTTGCCACATTCGGATATTGTTGATGGTCCTGGATTCTACGGTATCAATATCAAAATGATCTTCGTAGTGCTTGGTGATTGAATAATCAAAGTTATTGAGTTTGAACTTATGATCTGCTTTAGGATTCATTGTATGAGCAGAGAATCGCATTTGGCAGTAAGAACTCGTAGGATTCTGGTAGACCTCATCTGAGTATAGAGTATTGATACCCCATAGAACGATGACTTCTTTTGGATCGATATTTTGATTGAAGTACTGGGATGCTTTACGAAATTGATTCCAGTTTGATGCATTACTTTCTGATAAGTCATTACACTTGAAACCATAATGCTCACCAAGAATCCTCATCGAATTCTTTTGTTTGAGTGGATAACGACCTCGTATCCAACTATCTCCTAAGGTAACTAAAATCATAATGCAACTTGCCGACTAATGAGTTCTGCAATCAGATGATGACCCTCTCTGGTCGGATGATATGAATATGGATTGACAAGACCTAATCGAACAGCAGTATCAATCCGTTTAGAATCTCTAGTGTATTGTGAGATATGATAAGAATCATTCTGTATAGAGATTCCCCTAGCATTTAGCATTTGGTAAAGTACGTCTCTTTGAGGTTCATTATCAAATAACAACCGAGGAATCTTTACTCCATAGTTATGATGATTGAATGTATCAATCCAATAGTTCTCAATACCACAACTTTCAAAATATCGATTCCAATGCAGCATTTCAAATCTCAGTTGTCTCACCCGTTCTTCGTGGTTATAATGATCTATGACGTATTGCTTTGAATCAAAGTGACACTTTTTCATCATGTGCTCATGAGCGAACCCTCCCTTGCCGTACAACACGTTAGTATAACCTGCGTTGCCCTCTTCATCCCAACGGTTCGTACAATAGACCTCATGGCGTGCTGTGGAGGTGATAAACCACAACACAATCACTTTATCTTCTTTTAGATCATTCGTAGCAAAATATTTTCTGGCATGACGAAACTGTCTATGGTTTGACGAACCCTGGACAGAATAATTTACGTTCTTATATTGGTAGTGATTAGCAAGGATCGTACGGAAAGCATTCTGACTGCATAAGTCTCTATCCGCAGAGATATTCCTATACTGCAATTTGCTCATGCCCCGATCAAAGGCAGAACCGGTCCCGAAGGTCCATGAGCAACCAAAGGTAACTAATTTTTTCATAATAAATCAATTCACCTTACATCTTTGCCTTGATAGCGGCATCCATCCAATCAGCAATCTTTGCTTGAGATGCTGCGGTGGGTAGAATAGCGTGAGGGTTGACTGCCTTCTTCTCTACCAGATACTTTGCTCGCTTACAATCTTGATGACTGGATTGACCAGAGTGATCAGTATCTGCTTCAGGAGTCCAACCTGCATCCACAGCAAGCATGGTCATCAGAGAACGATCGTCTTTATCAGTGAACAGATAGTTGTCAGGCACTGTGGAATAATTGATCTGGTTGAGTTCATCATACCAGAAGACCTTATAACCAAGGTTAGTTAGATAACGATTCCAGTGAGCAATGTTATATGTCAGTTGCTCAATTTCATTCTCTTCGTTATAGTGATTCTTGACATACTTGAACATGTCAAAATCTTTGGACTTGTACTTATTAGCGTTGTCACCATATCCGTTAGCATACAAGACACCAACATATCCTTTGCCAGAGGCATTGAATCCCGTTTTGTCCTCGTTCATAAAGAGTTCATGGCGGGCAAGATGAGGAATACCTACCAAAACAATGGTCTCAGCAGCATCAGTACCGTCAAGAACTTCCGTCATTTTACGGAAGTTTCTCATATTGCTGCTACCTAAACGAGCATGGGTAGTCAGTTCCCAACCATTCTTCTCTGCAAGAAGATGTTTCCAGGTCAGGGCGTTGTTCCTATCCTTATCATAAGCAGTTTCGCCTGGAATACAGCACGCATTCTTGTACTCTTCCAGGCTCATACCATCAGTGTAACTCGCCCCTGTTCCTTGGGTCCAAGAAGATCCAAACGTAAGGAGTTTCATCTATTCTTCGTGCGATGGTATAGTGAGCATGATTTTCCATGCCCTCTGGTATTTATCTGATACGAGCTTCCTAAACATCAGCAATGACATCAAAGTCGTTTGATATGCGACTATTTCTTCCATGAATCTGGTATATAACCGAAGGTATTTTGAAAATCGTTATAGTATCTAGACATTATGTGAACTGCTCTACAATATTCCTCGTCAGTCAACTCTTCAATGTCACTTGCCCACTGATCTTTGAGGAATTCGTGCTGTGGAGCGTTCTTTCCCATGAAGGGAACGTAAGCATTTTCATGAATTTTCTCAACTTTATATGACAAGAAATCAGAAATTTGTTGTAATTGATTTTTTTCTTGTTTTTTATCCCAAAAATCTTCCATTATAACAGTATAAACGTTCTCTTTACCAAAAACATCGACGTATTTGGCATAACCTCCTCGGTAATCTGAATTATTTGAGTACCAACCTTGCGTAAGATAGTGAAAAAAGAGTTTTGTATGCTTTTTTCGTCGAACTAATGACTGAATTCTGAAATCGTGGTGATTTTTTGACCCAAAATCAAGAGTGTTGGCAAAAAAACTGCCAATTTCCGAATAAAAACGCCTTACTGGGTCGCGAAATTCCATCATGACCTTGATTTCAAAGTGATCGAGCAGTTTTGGAGCGATCATCTTCAAAAATCCGTAATCTAAACCCCAATTTCCGTTGCAAAAATCACAAACCGCAGCATAATCGTTTTTTATGTTGTCCCAGTGCTTCAAATAGTACTCAATATAGTCATCAAGTTTGATTTTATTCCTAAAAAAGATATCCATCGGGGTGTCCTTGGCAATTTCGTTGCGACCTGATAGAATACTGCCCCAAGGATGGTCATGTGGGCGCTTACCCTTTGATCCCTTCAATGCAGGAGAGTTTGCTATCTTGAAAATCTCATTGAAAGAGTCATCATTTTTCTCTAGTTTCACCAAAAACCAATTTTCTTTATAATGTCCCTGATGAGCGTACTTATTGTCCAACGCAAGGGTGTAAAACATGGGCGTGGTTGCCGACCACCCAGTGCCAGGATTTATTAGTAGCGTTGGTTTCATAAACCTATATATTGTACAAAAGGGAGGTCACTTATGCCCTATGATGTCTATCTAGACAAAAAAATTATTTTCACAGAGTTGACTAAAGAGCAAGCAGAAGATATTCAGATTACAATGCAAAGAATGATCATGGCGGGTATAAAAACTGACTATACAATTGAACAAATTAGAGTTGAATTGTCCGAACCATGAAACCTACCTTATTTTTGAATGTTGGTACCGGATGGTCTGGTACAACTCCATTATATTATACTTTAGGTTGGTATAACAAGTATTGCCATGCTGGGCATCGGAAAGAGAAGGGATATTTGTGGTTGATAAACTTGACGGAAGAAAAAAAGACCTTTGAGCGGGTTAGATTTTACAAAGAGTTTTTTGGTCCGTCAAAAGAATCAAAGTCAACTAGAAAACCTAAGATATTTACACATCAGTCTCCTTATGTTGTAGGAAAGTGGACTGAGGAAGAAATAAAGTATTTTTGGTCTCCTCCATTTACTCTAGAAAAATATATTGAGTATTACGAGAAGCATTGGGACAATATCAAAGACGATTATAAGGCAGTAGCAGATTTTAGCAACCCAAACGGGTATTGTGATGAAAATTTTATCATGTCGATTGCTCCTGACCTAAAAAGACACTTTGATGTAAAAATTAGCATTATTTTCCGAGATCCAATTCGCAGATTGTGGTCTATGCGGCAAAAACAAAATCCTCATGACCCAGTTCGCCATTTTATGAAATCTGGAGTCGATTTTGGGTATGCAGAAATGTTTTTGAAGTGGGCAATGGCATTTGGGTCGGAAAATTGTCATATGACGATTATGGAGGATTTTTGGAATGGAGAAACCCAATCATTGTCGGATTTTATAGGATATGAAATCAAGGAGGTCCACAAAAACGCATATGTGCCGGATTTAGGTCCAGCAGCACCCCATATACAGTATTTGAACGATCAGTGGGAATCTGACGTGATGCATATGCCAAAAGAAACTATGGAATATGCAAAAGAAATGTGTAGACCAATATATGACAATTTTAGAATGTATTTCGGGTATCTTCCCCAAAGATGGGAAATAAAGTAGTATACATAGAACGCACTACTTATTCATATGTTCAATCCGTTTTCTTGGTTGATACTACAGTGGCGGTTGCGTCAGATTCGTCGAATGGACCCGTTCATCTACGAAGATGACTGTGATATGGATGAGGAACCAAATCCTGAAGAATGATTGGTTTTTCCGAAGGTTTTCATGACTCAGCAGTTGCAGTAGTTCATGAAGACAGAATTGTCTTTGCTACACACGGCGAAAGATACTCAAAGAAGAAACATGACAAATATCTTTGTGATGAAGCTGCATTTATGGCGGAAGCACTGAATACGTATGATGATGTCTATGCTTTCTATGAAAAACCTTTTCCTAAGCGGATGAGGCAGTTTTTTGCTGGTCAGAGACACTGGAGCAAACCTAGGCAACTAAGATTTCGGCCTACGATAGATTTTACCCATCATTTGTCTCATGCTGCCGCAGCATTCCAAACTTCGGTGTTTGAGCAGTCAGCATGTGTTGTTGTAGACAGTATTGGTGAATTTGACTGTAGTTCAGTCTGGGTTGCCAATATGATTGACGGAAGAGCGAAATATACGAAAGTCTGGTCTAAGAAGTATCCAAAGTCGATTGGTCTCTGGTATTCTGCTCTAACGAAGTATGCCGGTCTTCGTCCTTTGGATGAGGAGTATATTTTTATGGGTATGGCGGCATTTGGCGAAAATAAGCACGAACACCAACTCAGACATCTCCTGAAGGAAAATAATCATCGGGGAGTCCGTATCGACTTCTCCAACTCAACTTTTGATTTGGCAAAGAGTGCCCAAGTTGTTTTGGAACAAGAACTAACCAAAATCTTCAAGATAGCACTTGAGTACAGCAATAACGTCTGTTATGGTGGTGGGGTTGCTCTAAACTGCGTTGCTAATACTAAACTGCGGGAAATGTGTAATCTATGGATTATGCCTAACCCAGGAGATGCTGGAGCAGCGTTAGGTGCTGCATTGTTAGTATCTGGTAAGAAAGTGCAGTGGACGCCTTACTGTGGACATAATATTGAACGTAAGATTGATCCTAAGGATGTTGTTCAGTGTTTGCTTGAAAACGGGGTTGTAGGTGTTGCAAATGGCAAAGCAGAGTATGGTCCCCGTGCTTTAGGAAACAGATCACTTCTGGCGGATCCTAGGAAAGCCGAAAACAAAGAAAAACTAAATCGCATCAAAAAACGCCAGAAATTCCGGCCTTTTGCTCCCGCAATCCTAGAAGAGCATTGTCGGGATTATTTTGATATGAATCATTCGCATTCTAGGTATATGTCGTATGTCTATGATTGTTTGCGTCCTGAGGAGATTCCTGCCGCTGTACACGTTGATAATAGTGCGCGAGTACAAACTGTACCCGAGACCTCTAGCAGCATCCTAAGACCTATCCTAGAGGAGTGGTATCGTGTCACAGGTTGTCCTGCACTACTCAACACTTCATTGAACATAAGGGGCAAACCCATGGTCAATGATTGGGGTGATGCACTGGATTTTCAGGCAAAGTATAACGTAAAAGTGTTCTAATTGTCGTAACCTATATAAGGTGGTATAATTGAATTGACAAACCTTTCATTTCATGGCAAAAGGATTCCGGGTGGTTACGACTCCACCTGAAAGCGAGGACGCTAAAAAAAAGTCTGAAGAGTTTAGTATTGAAGCTGCACGCGAACTGGTAAAGGGAAAAACGTTTGTTTTCTGCCTTCCTGGTCGTACAGTTTCATACATCTACCTGAAGAATTTTGTGCAACTCGCTTTTGAGATTGTGCAGCGTGGAGGTTCTTTGCAAATCTCCCAAGACTATTCGTCCATGGTCAACTTTGCCCGATGTAAGTGTTTGGGTGCTAATGTTCTCCAGGGTCCAGATCAGAAACCTTGGCAAGGCAACCTGAAGTATGATTATCAGTTGTGGATTGATAGTGATATTGTTTTTGGTCTAGAGCAGTTCTACCGTCTCCTTTGGATGGATAAAGATATTGCTGGTGGTTGGTATGTGACTGAAGACGGACAGACTACCTCTGTTGCTCACTGGTTGGAAGAAGAAGATTTCAAAAACAACGGCGGCGTGATGAACCATGAGATGCTGGATGGCATCCAGAAGCGTCGTAAACCGTTCACTGTGGACTACACCGGTTTTGGTTGGTTGCTAATCAAGTATGGAGTCTTTGAGCACGAGAAGATGAAGTATCCTTGGTTTGCTCCACAGATGCAGGTCTTTGAATCTGGTGAAGTACAAGACATGTGTGGCGAAGATGTGTCATTCTGTCTTGAAGCACAGAAGGCAGGTTTTGAAATCTGGTGTGACCCTAAATGTCGAGTTGGACACGAAAAGACTCGCATTATTTGATTTCAATTATCTAATATACCTATATAATTGAGTCTGTGCCATAGGTATATGGATCTATATGACATCTGGGTGAATGGAACAAGAATTCACGCTTCTATAACAGAAGCAGAGATGGAAGAATATTCTCAAGACCTTGCTGATGAATACTATGCAAACGGTTACCCACACCCAAATGATGTAGAGATTTGTTACCTAGGACATGAGGGGGTCTAAAAAGACCTCCTTTTTTGTGCCTCTAAATAGATAAATATACGAGATATTAGGGTCACTGTGCCTATTCAGAGAACGTCGGAGGGTTTCAAGGATATTTCATTATCCATGAAAACTCATCCAGTTACTAAAGACATAATTCCTCTGAAGAACGAAGATGCCATCAAGCGTTCCGTTCAAAACTTGGTCCGTATCCGATTAGGCGAAGTATTTTTCAATACACTTCTGGGAACAAGAATTACCGCTTCGTTATTTGAGTTAGCGAACGATGATTACATTGATCCCATCCGAGGAGAGATTGAGACTACAATAACCAACTTTGAACCAAGGGTTGACCTGACAGACATTCAGGTTATTAGCAGACCCGATGATAATGCACTTGCGGTGACTATTAGTTACGACATTGTGGGACTGACTAGACCTGCTCAGTCGGTATCATTCATACTTGAACCTACTAGGCTATAATGGCTCTAACTCAATTTACCAATCTGAATTTTGAGGACATCAAGAGGTCCATCAAAGACTATCTGAGGGAGAACAGTAACTTCACAGATATGGACTTTGAGGGGTCTAACCTCAGTATCCTAATCAATATTTTAGCCTATAATGCTTATAGCACCGCCTATAACACCAACATGGCGGTCAATGAAACTTTCATTGATTCGGCAACCCTGAGGGAGAACGTTGTATCCCTAGCACGAAACATTGGATATGTTCCTCGTTCAGCAAGAGCAGCGCGTGCTCTGGTTTCTATTGACCTTTCTAATCTAGCATCTGATACTGAGACTGTAAGTATCCAACCTGGCATTGTTGCCAATGGTTCTACTAACGACACCAGTTTCTTGTTCTCCATTCCTGAGGAAATTACTTTTCCCGCAGACGACGGTGAAGCTGCGGCAAACTTTGAGATTTATCAAGGTCAATATATCAAGAATATTTTTACCGTAGATCAGTCACAACCCAATCAAAGGTTCGTGATCCCCAACAACAATGTTGACACCTCTACGATCAAAGTCAAGATCAAGAATAGTGCCTCTGACAATACTAGCATTGATTACAACCTAGTTGACACTATTGTTGGGGTTACTTCTACATCCAACATTTATTTGCTTCAAGAGACTTCTGACGAGAAGTATGAAGTCTTATTTGGCGATGATATCTTTGGTAAAAAGTTGTCATCCGGTAATGTCATTGAAATTGGTTATATCAAGACCAATGGTAAGGTAGGTAATGGTGTAAAGCAGTTCAACTTCTCAGGCACCCTGAAAGATCAGGATGGTGCTAATGAGTCTGGGTTCAGTGCTGCTCTAGTTGCCCTAGGACCGTCTCAGAACGGCGATGGCATCGAACCATTGGAGAGTGTCAAGTATTACGCTCCCCGCCTCTATGCGTCCCAATACAGGGCAGTGACGGCGAATGACTATGAAGCAATCCTCCCGGCAATTTTTCCTAACATTGAGTCGGTTAGTGCCTATGGTGGTGAGGAATTAGATCCTCCCCAGTTTGGTCGGGTTTACATTGCTGCTAAACCTAAAAATGGTTCTTTCTTGTCAAACTTGACTAAGAAGAATCTTTTGACTGAATTGAGGAGTTATTCTATTGCTGGAATTGTTCCTACGTTCATTGATCTCAAGTTCCTGTATGTTGAGATTGACTCATATGTTTACTACAACTCCAACTTTGTTGGAGATATTGACAACCTGAAAACTAATGTTATCAAAGCTCTTTCTACTTTTGGGTCTGGCAAGGAACTCAACAAATTCGGCGGCAGGTTCAAGTACAGTAAGATTCTATCTACGATTGACAATGTTGATACTTCTATCACTTCAAATATCACCCTAGTGAGAATGAGAAGGGATTTGATTGCCAAAGTCACGCAGTTTGCCCAGTATGAGATTTGTTTCCTCAATACCATGTATGCACCTGATGAGCAGTATAACATCCGGTCTACCGGATTTACTGCGTCTGGTGTTGTTGGAACTTGTTACTTCAGTGACCAAAAGGTGAGTGCAGACAAGGGTACGATCTTTATGTTCCAGATTCTTCAGGATGATAGCATCAAAGTTATCACTAAGAACCTTGGTCGAATTGATTATGCTAAAGGTGAGATTGTTCTTGATACCATCAACATAACATCCACTCTTGTGGGTGACAATATTATTGAGGTTGAGGCAATTCCTCAATCAAACGATGTTCTTGCAAAGAACGAACTGTACTTGCAGTTTGATGTCTCTAAGAGCAACTTCTTCATGAGAAAGGACAGTATTGCAACCGGTGCCAATACTTCTGGATCACAATTCATCCCACAGTCCAGTTACTTTGCTGACAAGAAGGTCCGTGGAACTGTTATAACTAGCACTGGTGCATCTAACTAGAAATAGTATCGGAATAAATGATAGAGACCTCTCTTAGCCGAGTAAAAATACACGAGGTTGTTCAAAGTCAAATTCCTGCGTCTATAGATGCTGAGAATCCTGATTTTGGAGAGTTTCTAAAGCAGTATTATATCTCCCAGGAATTCCAAGGGGGACCGGTTGATATTGCTGAAAACCTGGTTGAATACAAGGGTCTCGACTTTCTCAACAATGAAAACCTGATTGGTTTTACATCACTCACGTCTTATCGTGATGGTGGACAAAAAACCATTGAAGTTGTGTCAACAAAAGGTTGGCCTAATAGGTATGGTCTGCTAAAGATAAACGATGAGATCATTACCTATACTGGTATCACCACAAACTCTTTCATTGGTTGCACCCGTGGATTCAGTGGTATTGAAAATAATGCTAAAACCAACCAACCCGAGTATCTGACCTTCAGCACCAGTGGTGTAGGCACTCATGATACTGGTGCAAGGGTAGAAAATCTTAGTAATATTTTCTTGACCCAGTTCCTAAAGAAACTGAAAAAGCAGGTGCTCCCTGGTTTCTCGGAGCGTCCGTTGCACGGTAGAGTTGATCAATCCAACTTTATCCGTCAAGCAAAAGATTTTTATCGTTCCAAAGGAACAGAAGAAGCATTCAAAATTCTGTTTGGTGCTTTGTATGGCGAACCGGTTGAAATGATTCAACCTGCCAAGTTTATGATTCGTCCGTCTTCGGCGGATTATGTTACTAATGATGTCATCATTGCTAAAGCTATTAGTGGTGATGGCCTGAAAATTGCTGGAGAATCTTTAGAGCAGAACACTTCTCCCACTAAGACTGAAGGATCGATCTACAATGTCGAGTCTGTTATTGTTGGTCTCACAACATATTACAGCATTGCTATTTCCGAAAACACCACTTTTGGTGAGTTCCAACAAACAAACAAGACATTCACAACTATTCAGGCACCCCTTGGTGCTACTTCCATCTTTGTCGATTCTACCGTTGGTTTTAGCACTAGTGGCAATATCAAGGTAGATAATAGGGTCCTCACATACAATAACAAAAGTTATACTAAATTTGATCTTGATGTTGCCTGTCCGGTTGCTATTTCTATTGGGTCAACAGTAACTCAAGGAATCAATGCAAGGTCTTATGAGAATGGAGACTTGAACTTCCCAGTAGAACTGGAAATTGTTGGGTCACTTAGTAGTTTCAATGGAGAAGCAGTCAACCAACAGAAAGGCAGTGACATCAATGTCAAGACTCTGGGTGTAGAGCAGAATGATCGTCGCTGGTCTAGTTGGATCTACAATACCGCTGTATCTTACGGTATTCTAGAATTTACCGCAAACGGTTCCAACAACTACAATATCAAACTTGACACCGATCATGTTTTTATTGCTGGTGACCTAGTTGACATCATTGATGTTGATAATGTCGTAATTCCTGGCACTATCACTGCTTCTATCTCTGATGATAGCATCACAGTTGCTTGTTCAACTCTCACCCCACAAAAACGATATAAAATCCGTCGTAATCTGAAGGTCAACCAGCAAGTTATTGCTGACGTTCAGAATACTTATTCTGATCCAGACGATAATGTCTTTGTTGCATCAAATAGCATTCCTAACTGGGCGATCAATCCTTCCAAGAGGGATCGTGCTTTCTTCACTCCAAACAGTGCCACTAATCTGATCGACATTAGCGATCACCATCTCTATGATGGCGATCAAGTTGTTTATGAGAACGTTCTTGGCACTACACTGACCAACCTTACTCAGGGTGAGTCGTATTTTGTCAAGAGGATCAACGATAGTCAGATTGCTTTAGCATTTACTCCTGAGAACGTTCGTAGTGGTCAGTATATTGACGTATTCACCACAGCAGATATCGGTACATCCCAGTCTGGGTTATTGACTCCTACAATTTTCTACAACACCGACTTAGGTGCTCAGAAACTGCTGCGTAAATTCAACAAACCAGAATTTTCCCCGACTGGTCCAGTCAAAACTGTACAGGGCGGCGTTGGTCTGTTTGTCAACGGTGTTGAGATCTATTCATATAAAGCAACTGATAAGATTTTCTATGGTTCTCTGCAATCTGTCACTGTCCTGAATAGTGGTGGTGGATATGATGTCATCAATCCTCCCCGTCTATCGGTTGCACAGGCAGGACACACCGGAGTGGGTGCATCTTGCATTGCACAGATGAAAGGCACCTTACAGGAGGTCCTGGTGGACGATGACGACACCGTGGGACTTGACTACGAGGAAGTTCCTACAGTATCCATCCTTGGCGGCAACCATAAGGATGTTGTGGCACGGGCAAAGATGAAAACTGTGCCCAGAGTCATTGATTTTGACAGCACAACAACTGGTGGTGTGGTAAACACTTCAACAGATACCTTCCTGTTTGCCAAACCTCATGGATTTATAAATGGTGAGGAAATTATCTATACCACGAATGGCACAAGCAATATTGGTATTGGTACGACACCAGGAACCCTTATTGATTCTGCATCGTATTTTGTAAGAAGGATCAATGACTTCTCATTCCGTCTTTCTGAGACCAAAGCAAATTCTTTGGCAACGAATGTTGAGGTTATTATTCCTATCACCGGTAGTGGTGGAGGTATTCAAAGATTCACCTCTGTTAGGAGACGTAGTAGGATTGATGAGATCCTGATTGAAGGAACCGGTTCTTTCCATAATAGAGAAATTACCACTATTGCTGGGATCAATACATTTACTAACAGCATTGAAATCAACAACCACGGATTCAACAGTGGCGATGTTGTTGTTTATAGTTCTGATATTGCAAACATTCAAGGGTTGACTGATGACAGTCAATACTTTGTGTCCAAAGTCTCTGATGACATTTTCCAACTGACTACGGACAAAGATAATCAAAATGTTATTGGATTGACCGGTCCTGGGTCGGGAACGCATACCTTCAAAGATCCTGCGATTCAGGTTCTTGTTAGTGGTCGTCAAGGCATTACAACTTCTAATACCACGGCAACTCCTATTGTACGAGGTTCTGTTCAGAACGTCTTTGTTACCGTTTCTGGTGATAACTTCGGTTCTACCGTAATCAATGATAACTTCAAACCAGAAGTCAACACGGTTATCGGCAAAGAAGCATTCTTGCAACCGTTCATTGTCAATGGTCGAGTAGATCAAATTATCATCAAGTCTGGTGGTAAAGACTTCTTCAGCACCCCAGATATTGTCATCACTGGTGACGGTGTGGGTGCAAAGGCGAAAGCAGTTGTTTCTAATGGTCAGATTATTGCCATTGAGATGATTGAAAAGGGTGGTAACTACACCCAGTCTCAAACTACTGTTGCAGCAAAGACTCCTGGTGGTCATGCAATCTACTCTGCTAATCTGAATGAGTGGACTATCAACCAGGTGAATCGGTATGCACGTTTTGGTGATGTATCTACGGATGATGGTTATTACGAAGTTGCCAAGGACAGCAATCTTGGCAACCCTTACGTAAATTACTATGCACCACGTAACCTGAGGAATTATCTCCAAGATCTTGGCGGTGACCACTCACCCATCCTCGGTTGGGCGTATGACGGTAACCCCATCTATGGACCCGTAGGATTCAAGAATCCCAACGGTAGCGGTCTTCTTGAATATATGAAATCAAGTTATGTGAAATTGTCTGGTCAGCGTACTAACGGTCCTAGTATCGTAAACTATCCTGCTGGATTCTTTGTTGAGGACTACACATACAGACCTGGTTTTGGTGACCTTGATGAACATAATGGTAGATTCACTGTCACTCCGGATTATCCAAACGGGGTGTATGCATACTTTACTACGGTAACTAGTAACCAAATTTCTAATTCTGGAAGTCCTTTCAACAATGGTAGAGAACCTATTTTCCCATATGTTGTGGGGGATTCTTATAGATCTCAACCAGAGGTATTGAATCTAGAATTCGGATTTGACCAAAAGCATGATCCCTTGAAGTACAACCTGGTCAGGAATACCAGAAACTATAACATCAATTCATATGATTTCGTCTCAAACTCTCAGAAAAATACATTCGTCCAATCCCGAATCGTTTCGACAAACAGTGGTGGAATTACTTCACTGGATATTATTGATGGCGGTAATGAGTACGGTGTTGGTGACAACGTGGTATTTGATAACAGTGAAACCAGCGGATTTGGCGCAATCGCCCACGTTTCAAAAATTAGTGGTCCGATCATTAGCTCTTTCACATCGACTGTAATCAGTTATCCTGATACTAAGTTTGTATATACCGGTGGCAGTGTCACTGGTATTACCACTGTTCCTCATAACCTAGTTACTGGAACTTCACTTAGGGTAGATGATGTCTCTTCTACCCTGCATGACGAACTTGAAGGTCGTCATACTATTACGGTAAGTTCTGTCAAGTCTGGTCTGTCTACCGCAATCAATGCCCTTGGTGTCAATGGTGGTATTACTACCAGTGTCAAGATCAGTGATGATCCAACTAAGTTTGAAATTGATGATATCATCCGTATCAATAGTGAGCAGTTCCGTGTTTATAGAATTGATACTGCAAGAAATGAACTTGACCTTCTGCGTGCACAAAATGGCACTGCTGGTGTCGCTCATACTAACGGTTCACGTATTGATCGTCTTGAGCGTAAGTTCACCTTCGGTCTTCCAAGTTGCGACCCCACCCCACTAGACGAACGTGTCTACTTTGATGCTACCTCCCAGTTGGGTATTGGTGCATCTATTGGTCAAGGAGAAACTCACACTATCACTAACCAAAGAATCCTAGGCACTGGTGGTAGTCGTGCTATCCCCAAGGGTACTATTTTCCTACCCAACCATCCGTTCAAGAACGGTGAAAAGATTACTTACAACTATGATGACGGCACTGCCATCCAGTATCTGACTGCTGGTGTTGGCACTGCTTCTGGTTGGTCTGCTTCTTTGCCAGAAACCCTATTCGTTCAGGTTATCGACAACAGCATTGTTGGTGTTGTCACCATGCAGAACCAGATCAATTCTCCCAATAGTCGGGCACTTTTCTACAGCAACATTGGTGTTGGCAATACTCACTCCTTCAAAACAGTTAGAGGAGAAATCACTGGCGCAATTCAGATTACTAATGTAACTGCTACAACCAAGAATCCCCACACTATGCGTCCTGGGGATGAAATTGATATGAACATTGTTTCTATGGGAACTAGTTCTATCGTTCTTACATACAATCCCGGCAACAGGTTTGTGAGTATTGGCAATTCAGCAAATCCCAAAGTCACCGTTGTTGACGGAGACCTGCTTGAGTTTGACATGGCAGATTCGTCTTTGTCAAATACTAAACTCGGATTCTATCTAGATTCAACGTATCAGAAGTCTTTTGTTGGTTCCGGCAAATCTACTATTGAAGTTAGTTACAGTGGTGTCCCTGGTTCTAGTGGTGCTACGGCATCTGTGCACTTCACCCCAGAAGTTCCTAGAACTCTATTCTACAAGTTAGAATCACTTGATACTTCTAAGATTATTGAAGTCAATGACTCCGTTGAAGATTACGGTAAGATTGTAGTCACACAAAGTGATTTCACGACTAAATCATCTATTAGTTCTGTTACTAGCGACACATTCAAGTTCAACATTTTTGAGAACCCGGAACGTGTTGGTTATACTTCAGTAACAGCAGATATCAATTATACCACGACTTCTTCTACTGAGAAGGGTCCAATCGCTGATCTGCTCTTGGTTTCTAAGGGTACTCGTTATAAGGATCTTCCGCAAGTAACTGTTGGGTCAACAACTGGTACGTCTGCACTGCTACGTGCTTCTGGTTCAAACATTGGCAAGTTGGATACTGTAGAAATAATCCAGTCTGGTTATGATTACCCATCAGATAGGACTCTGCGTCCAGAAGCAGAGATGCCTCAGGTCCTCTTCCTAAAGGACAACTTCACCGTCTCTAACGTTGCTATTACCAGCACCGGTAAGAAATATCTGACTGGTCCAGACTTGGTAATCTATAATACGAAGAAAAATGAAGTCAATGCTGGTACTGAATTCAAAGTAGATCTTCTTGGTTCTAGTGTATCTAATGTTCGCATTGTCCAGGGAGGTAACAACCTGAGCAGCGGTGACAATAAACTGGTTGCTATCAACAACAGCAATGGAGTTGGTATTGTAACTGTCACATATAGTGCTCCTAATGTCACTATAACTCTGAAGACTCCAGAGACTGGATTTGATGCAACTAACATGCCATTCGCAGTTGGCGATAAAGTTTTCGTCGAGAACGTTGGTGTGTCATCCGGCCATGGATATAACTCATCCACATTTGGATTTGATACCTTTACTCTAACAGCAGTCAATCCGGCTGTTGGTCTTATCAACAAAGCAACGATTACCTATGAAGTCCCCGTTGATCCTGGCGTCTATGATCTGGGAACCTTTGGCACTGTCAGTAACGATGAGGACATCGCCAAGTTTGATGTGACTCTTGATGAAGGTAGATTCTTCAAAGGTGAGCGAATTATCAATATGCGTAATTCTGAGACATCTAGAATTGTCTCGGGCGAAGGTAAAGTACGAAATGTTATTCGTGTCAACAATGTTGACGAATTCCAAGTTGGAGACAGCATTACTGCTGAACTCTCTGGTTCAGGCGGAACTATCGAAAGGATAGAAACTTTCAAAGGAAACTTTGATGTTGGTGTTGTATTCAAGAAGCGTTTTGGATGGGAAAATGATATTGGACAACTGTCTAACTTCTATCAACGCATCCAAGACAGCGATTACTATCAATCGTTTGCATACTCCCTGAAGAGTAACGTTGGAATTGCTTCTTGGAGTGAACCAGTTGATGCACTGGCACATATTGCCGGATTCAAAAAGCATTCAGACATGCTGATTCCGTCGCAACCCACTGGTGTTGGTAAAACCTCCACTACTGGCGTTGGCGTAGGAACCATCTCCAAGTCTGTGGTTCTGATTGACAGCGAAGACTCCCTGTCCAATATCCATAACTTCGACTTGGTTTATGAGGAACCAAATGCAACCAACACTGTAAGTGACAAGATTATTTTCAATGCACAACGTTTTGGTTCTTCTCTGATCTGTAAGTCTAACCGCGTTTTGGAGATTGATGACATCAGTCCCCAGTTCTATGATGATCCTAACCTCATCCGAACAGTTGCTATTGACTCTTTTGACACCACTTCTGCCAACAGTCCTGTTGGTGTCAAGTATTATGCTCAGATTGTTCTAGATTCTTCTCTGGGAATTTCCTACAATGCTACTCAGTATTGTGAGTTTGCTGTATTCACAGACGGAACTGACGCATATATCAACCAGTATTCTGATCTGTCAGATGCATTTGACTTGGGTGAGTTTATTGTAAATCAAAACGGAAATATTGTTGAGGTTTCTTTTGAACCCTACAACAACACTTTCACTTACGACATCACGTTCTATAAAGAAGCAGTTCTCAAATCTCTTGGTGTAGGAAGCACTTCTTATGCCAACATCGAGAAGATTGGTATTGCTTCTGCTTTCTCTGCAACTGGTTCCCCCGCAACACATACTATTCTGGATATTGATGCTTCTGACTTCAAGTCAGGAACAATTTTAGTTGTTCACTCTAGCAACACTGAAACTGATCTTGAGGAATATAACTTCTTGGCAGATGGCACTGGTGGAGTCCTGTTCTCAGATTATGGAAACATGAATTCTGGTAGCACCTTGGGAGATTTTGATGTTGTTCAAAATAGCGGAGTTCTCAAACTCCAATATACTCCCGCAGCAAACCAGGCAGTTACCATTAGAACTTTGACCACCTCTGTTGGTGTTGCTACCACTGCTGGACTGAATGTTTCGGAGATTCCTAAACTTGAGGTGGGTGATGCTGAGTTGAATGCCACTCGCACAGAGATTGCTGCTACTGGCACTCCTTCCGCAGTTATTGTTTCTTCTAAGGATTACACTAACTACACCTCTGCGAAGTATTTGATCCAAGTGCATAACACCAGTGATGATGAATACTCCGTGTTCAACGTATCCGCAAATGCGTTTGCTGGATATTCAAATTATAACGTATACAATAACCTGTCTAACGCTACCCAACAGAAGCGTGATATTCGAGCCATAGATATAAACATCAGTGGCAATAATATGCGTTTGAGGTTTACGCCACTAGCAAGCAAGGACTATGTTGTCCGGGTTTCTGAAATCCGAATTGACAAACCCGATAACGTCGCAAACGACACAACCATAACACTCTAATGGGATTTCAAATAGGATCCGTCAACAAAAAATTCAACGCTGAGCAAGAGACCTTCCTCAATCAGTTTACTCTGACTCATGAGGGAGATTCTCTGTTCAAGAAAGAATTTGTTGGGGACAGTACAACCGATATTCTTTTAGGTGACGATTCGATTGTCATCCCGAACCATTTCTATCGGACTGGTGAAGAGCTGGTATATGATTCACACCCCAATGTACAGTTTACCGGATCAACTTCTCCTATTGGTATTCAACATGGACTGAACGGCACTGGTGCTGGAACCACCTTGCCCAAGAGTGTATTTGCAATCAAAGTTGACGAGAATAAGATCCGGCTTGCAGCAACAAAAACATTAGCGTTACAGAATTCTCCTATTGGTCTCACAACTGTTGGTGTGGGTGCCACTCACGCTTTTACTGCAAAGAAACTAAACACCAAGTGTGTTATCCTGATTGACAATATTGTTCAGTCTCCGGTTTATCCACGTCAGAATTCTACTGCATCATTGGTCTCTGTCAGCAATAATACCCTCGTTCTAGATGATGCTAGTATATTTGAGGCAGGTAGTCTCATCAAAATCAATGATGAGATCATGGTGGTTGAAATCACCAACAGTGGTGGCAATGCTAACACCCTTCTGGTAAAGAGAAGTTGGTTGGGAACTAGATTGCAAACCCATTCTGCTGGCGACACCGCCCAGCTGGTGTTTGGTGATTATAACATCATTGGCGATAAAATTACTTTTGTAGACGTTCCTTTTGGTGGAAATCGTAGACAGGTTGGTATCAATTCAAGCAGTATTGTTGGTCTAGGAACAAATCATAATTTTACTATTCTTACTGAGAGTCTTGAGACTGGAAGTGCCGTCAAACTTCGTTCATTGACACCACCTTCTCCACTTGTTTCTAACAGGGAATACTACATTATCCAATCTGATCCAAACACATTCAAGTTTGCAGATACTAAAGATGATGCTGTAACCAATCAACCCATTGCACTGACCTCTGCTGGTATTGGAACTCATACCCTGGTCTTTGCTGATGACATTGTTGGTAGTTCTTTCCAAGGCAGAGCATTTACTCGTAGTGACTACGATGGCAATATTGTCATGGATGATGTTGCACAGAACTTCACTGGCATTGGCAAGACCTTTACTCTGACTACTGGCGGCAGCAATACTGTAGGCATCACCAGTGATTTTGGTGCAATTCTAATCAATAATATTTTCCAGAAACCTTCCGAAGACTACACTTTCATTGGTGGTTCTGCAACAGGTATTACCTCTGTTCGGTTCACTGGAACACAAACTCCTGGTGGAGTAGATGTTCTCAGTACCGTTGATGTAAATGCTAACAAACTGCCTAGAAAGGGTATCATTGTTTCTATTGGCAATAGTCAAGGTTTTGGATACGAACCCGGTTTGTATGATGATGTCAAATTAGAAAGCGCCAACACTGGTGTAGGTGCCAGCATCTCTGTTGAGATTGGTGTTGGAAAGAGTCTGGGTGAGTTTACAATCACCAACCCTGGTTATGGATATACTGTCGGCGAGACCCTGAATGTAGTTGGTATTCCTACAGTTAGCACCATTGGAGCAAATTTCCAGAACGCTATCTTTACAGTAGAAGACACCGCAGACGATGAGTTTGCTGGTTGGGTGTTTGGTAAGTTGCAAATCCTGGATGACATCAGTGATCAATTCAATGGTCGTAAAACTACGTTCCAACTGAAGAATAACAATGTCGTTCTTAGTATTGAAAAACTGGAAGGCAGTCCAATCAGTCTTGACGATGTTCTACTAATCTTTATCAATGATGTCCTGCAAAAACCAGGTGTTGCATATAATTTCTCTGGTGGAACTAGAATCGAATTTACTGAACCACCTGTAGAAGGTTCTAGTTGCCAGATTCTATTCTACCGAGGAACCGACTCTGATATTGACAATGCTTCTGCACTTGACTCTATCAAGAAAGGTGATGGTGTCAAGATTATTGATCAGGATTCCAGAGTTGCTCGTGACATCCTGTCTCGTGACACCCTTCTTACTACAAACTACAAAGGTCCTGGTATCACTGACGTGGCGAATCCACTGCGTCCTTTGCGATGGACCAAGCAAAGAGATGATTTGTTTGTAGAGGGTGTGAAGGTTAGTAAGTCCCGTACCGAACTTGCTGGTAATGTCTTCCCGTCTTCCCGAGCAATCAAAACCATCGCTAGTAACGACAGCGTTATTTACATGCAAGGTGGTGCTCTTGGATTCCGATTTAGTGAGGGAAATACCTTCAATCCAACATCAGACTTCCCGATCAAGATTGTAGATACTGCCAGACCTACCACCGGATTTGGTCTTACCACCTATCAGACACCTGTTGTCAGCATTGAAAGTGCCAACATTGCAGGTGACCAGGGCACTATCTGTGGGGTGGGTGTGAGTGCTCAAGCACTGCAACTACATTTGCACATCCCACTGAATGCCCAAGCGCGGGTCAATAAATATGGAGGTATATCCAAGACCGGTATTGGCACAGGTGACTACTTTGTCATCTCTAGATCTAATGTTGGTACTGGTGTAACCGCACTCACTGAAGACAGAACTGGAACAGTTGGCATTGCTACAGAGTTCCTAGATGGTGTATACGTAGTATCGCACATCGAAGATCTTGCCTCTCAAGTTGTGAAAATTCATGTCAATATCCAAACTAATCATGGTTTAGCACCAGGATTTGTTGGTCTGAGTAGTGATGTAGGTAACAATTACGGCACATTTAGTTGGGCGAAAGTTACCTGCGGAAACATAGGAACCTCATTTGCTGTCAACTCTACAGAAGGTCTGGTGGGTCTATCCACTGCACCTGAAGTGGTGAGAACTAGCAGATTGCTCTTGGATCTCCCATAAATAAAACGATAAAGTTCAATAGCGTAATGCCAGCCATTATAACTGACCAAATCAGGGTGTTGAACGCATCTAACTTTGTCAGCGGAATTTCAACCACTGATAACAGTTATTATGTTTTTATTGGCTTGCCGAACGCCACTGATGTTGCATCTGATTGGAACACTAACACCCCATCGCCCATCGATAACTTTGATGAGCACGATAAAACCTATGACACGTTGATTTCTGCAAAGAAAATCAATTCGTCTGATGTTCTCCGAGTTATTCGTAAGAATACCTGGACAAGTGGTTCTATCTATGAGATGTACCGTCACGACTACAGTATTGACAACCTGAGTCCCAATACTAGTTCGACTAGTCTCTATAATTCTAATTATTACATCATCAATTCGGACTTCCGAGTTTATGAGTGTATCTACAATGGTGCTGCACCATCAAATAGTGGTAAGGGGATTATTTCTCTTCAAGAACCTGTGCACACTGATCTCCAACCTCGTTTGGAAAGTGATGGATATATTTGGAAGTATCTGTATACAATCAAACCCGGCGACATTATCAAGTTTGATAGTGCTGACTACATTCCTGTCCCCCGTGACTGGGGAACTAATACGGATGTACAAGATGTTCGTAACGCTGCTGTTGACGGAAAGATTGAAGTCATTGTTATTGAGAACGTTGCTAGTGCATCATATCAGTTCTCTGGCACAAAGAATGGAGTTCCCATTCGTGGAGATGGTCAAGACGGTGTAGCGTCTGTCACTTTCGTCAATGGCAAACCTACCAATGTGCAGGTCACAAATGGGGGTACCGGGTACACCTTTGCAACTCTTGATCTCGATTCCGTCGTCAATGGTTCTGGTGCATCCTTCTCAGTAGTCATTCCTCCTCCGGGTGGACATGGTGCTGACGTTTATCGTGAGTTGGGTTCCAACAAAGTTCTCGTTTATTCGCGTATTGAGAACTCTGACGTTACCAACCCTGACTTCCCCACTGGCAACCAGTTTGCTCGTATTGGGGTTATCAAGAATCCTCTTGTTAGTGGTAGCACTAACCTGTTGGATGCCCCCACCGCATCAGGTCTTTACGGTATCCGTTTGACTGGTGCTGCTTCTACGACTATGGCGGTCCAAACTGACGGTGAGGTGTCGCAGACAGTAGGTGTTGGTTCTACTGCCATTGGTAAAATTATTGGTTACGACACTGTAACTCAAGTCCTACAGTATTGGCAAGATCGTAGTGTTGCCAATGGAGATGCAGCGTCCATGCATCAATACCGTCTAAATAGGTTTACGAAAACCCCTGGAACAGGCGGATCTTTGAACGTTGTGGTCCAAACAACCACTGGCACAGAGACACTTGCTATCGATAGTGGGTTCACGGGAGTATCAACAACTGTGAACAACCGTACTTATTACTTCGGACAAACTTTCAATTCTGGTATTGCTTCTCCTGAAATTCAAAAGTATTCTGGCGATATTATCTACTTAGATAATCGTCCTGAAGTTACTAGAGCGACAAACCAAAGAGAAGATATCAAAATTATCTTAGAATTCTGATACGATGCCACAGAACACCAACCTAAACGTCAGTCCATATTTTGACGACTTTGATTCTGAAAAGAATTTCAACAAAGTTCTGTTCAAACCAGGATCTCCTGTTCAAGCAAGAGAACTAACAACTCTGCAATCTATCCTACAGGGACAGATTGAAAAGTTTGGTAAACATATTTTCAAAGAGGGATCTGTTGTAATCCCTGGTAAGTTCAACTATGACTTTGATTATACGTATGTCAAAGTAGAGTCTACGTTCTTTGGTGTTCCGGTAGAACTCTACTACGACAAACTGGTTGGTCTCCGTATCAAAGGCAAGACTTCAGGTGTCATTGCTCAGGTTGTTCTTGTTCTGTCATCTGAAGATTCTACTGAAAACTGTACTACAATCTATCTGAAGTACGAAACTAGTTCTGACGACCTGACAACATCCACTATGTTGGATGGTGAGAACTTGGTTACCATGAGTGACTTCACTTATGGTGTGACTACTATTACTGAGGGTTCTGACTTCGCCACTGCTCTCAATTCTAATGCAACTGGTTCTGGTTCTGCGTTCACTCTGGTCCGTGGTGTCTTCTTTGCACGTGGTGCTTTCGTTGAAGTACCCACTCAGACCCTCCTGCTAGACCAGTACAACAACAAACCCTCCTTCCGGGTAGGATTCCGAGTAATTGAGGAAATCATCACTGCTGTAGAGGATTCTACGCTGTATGACAACGCAGCAGGTTTCTCTAACTTTACTGCTCCGGGTGCTGATCGACTGAAAATCAGTCTCGGTTTGACCCGTAAGCGTCTGGATGACTTCAATGACGAGAACTTCATCGAACTTCTTCGTACAGATGAGGGTGAAGTCAAGCAGTTAGTTGACCGCACCGTCTATAGTGAGATTGCCAAGGAATTTGCTCGTCGTACGTTTGACGAGAGTGGCAACTACTTTGTCGATAAGTTTGACCTCGAAGCAAAAGAGTGTCTGAACGATCGGTATTCTAACTTTGGTCAATTCAGTTCAAACAGACTGACTGAAGATGGCAACAAACCATCTAAGGATTTGATGTGTATCCGGGTTGGTCCCGGTAAAGCATACGTTCAAGGTTTTGAAACACGAGTTATTGGTACTCGCTTCCTCGATGTCAAAAAACCTCGTACCACCAAGGCTGTAACTGATCGAGCAATCCCGTTTGAGGCAGGTAATCGCCTCCGGGTCAACAACGCTTTGAGTGCAGCCCAGATTTCTATTGCCGCGGCCAATGGAGATTTTGTTGATCTCCGTAGCGAGCGTCTTGATAGTAATAAATCAACCGCTTCTGGTGACAGCATTGGTCGTGCTCGCGTCTACGATTATAAACTCCAGAACTCGGCCTACGAGGACAACACTTCAGTTTTTGAACTCTTCCTGTTTGATATTGTTACTGACACTAAGGTGACTGTCAACCAAGCAATTACACTGAATGCACCTGCTCTGATTGAGGGTGCTCGTTCTGGTGCCCGTGGTATGCTACGTAGCAATACCACTAGTACTGAACTTATTCTCTCCGAAACTGCTGGTAAGTTCTTGATCGATGAACCCATTCGTGTGAATGGAGAGGATCAAGGTCGTATCATCACCGAAGTGCGTGAGTATGGTATGGCAGATGTCAAGTCTGTGCGCTCTACCGGTGGTTCTCGTACGTTCGCTGCTGACACTGTTCTTGAAGAGCAGTTCAACTTCGGCGCACAAGAATTCTTCCTGACCTCTGGTGGTTCATTGACCTCCGGTTCTACTGGATGGGCAAAGCGTCTGAAGATTGGGGATATCGTTGCTTATAACGTCTCTGGACAAAGCGATACTGTTTATAACCAGGTCTCTGCTGTTGCAGGATCTAATCAAAGTGCAACCTTGGTAGAAAGTGCTAATGCAGCAGTTGCTGGTGTTGCATATCATGATCTCCCCAGTGCCACAACTACAATCACGGGTCTAAAGGTTGTCGCCCCCAAACTGGCTGGTTCTGACTCCGGTTTCCTGTATGCGGAGATGCCCAACACTAACGTTGAAAGTGTTGACCTGACGAATGCAGTTATTTCTACTCGTCAAGAACTGACGAGTCAATCTACTGATGGTAGTGGTCAGTTGACTCTGCCTTCACTTGTTGGTACTGACTTTGTATACTCTGCGTTTGACGAAGAACGTTATACTGTCGTTTACAATAACGGTACTATTGAAACACTGTCCGAAGATCAAATCACTTTCACTGGCGGCAGTAAGTCTGGTACTATTTCTGGATTGACTGCTAGTCAGTCTGGAAACGTTGTTGTTCACGTCACAAAACAAAAAGGTAACGTGTCTTCAAAACTGAAGACACTGACAAAAGCTACCGTTCTGGTGGTAGACGGTTCAAGTAATTCTAGTAGTGCAGGACTTGCCGATGGTCTTACCTCTAACTCGATTTACGGAAAACGAGTCCAAGATAGGGAAGTCTCCCTTGACTACCCTGATATTGTTCAGGTTCATGCTGTATTTGAGTCTTCTGGGTCTGGCGATCCAACTGTACCATCCATAACTCTTTCCTCTTTTACTGGACCCAATAACGACAACAGTGACCTCATCTTGGGTGAGGTGGGTGTTGGTCAATCCTCTGGTTGTGCCGCTTATATTCTTGCTCGTAATGGCAGCACTGAGATTGAAATTTGTACCAAGAACTCCCGCAACTTTATTGAAACTGAGGAGATCTTGTTTGAGACCAGTGGTGTCAAAGCAAATGTTTCTGTTATCACTCCTGGCGATCCTAATATCCGCAATAACTTTGTTCTGGACAATGGTCAGCGTGATGAATATTATGACTTCGGACGTTTGGTTCGTAAGCAAAATGCAGGTGAACCTCAAGGTCGTTTGAAGATTTTCTTCGACCACTATGAAATCAATGCTCAAGATGCTGGTGATGTTGTTACTGCATCTAGTTACGAGAAAGCAGAGTATGACAGGATTCCTGCATACGCCAATATCCGCAACAGTGACATCATTGATTTGCGCCCTAGGGTAGCACCTTACTCCGGTAGTCGTTCTCCCTTTGAATTTGATTCTCGTAGTTTTTCATCTGGAGGACAGTCTGTCCCTAATGTTCTTGAATCTAACGAGAACATTATCTTCAATTATAGTTACTATCAGGGAAGGAAAGATCGCCTGTATATCAACCCTGACAACTCCTTTAGTGTTGTGGAAGGTAATCCTTCTGACAATCCAGTTCTCCCCGACATCGTGAGTGGTGCTTTTGAACTAGCAACTATTGAATACGCCCCGTACGTTTATAATGCTCGCCTAGAGACTACTATTCGGTTCAAGGCAAATCGTCGATATACCATGAAGGATATTGGCAGTCTGGAAAATCGTATTGAAGATCTGGAAGAAATTACATCACTTTCTCTCCTAGAATCTAGAACCGAAAGTCTGACTATCAAGGATCCTGATACCGGCCTTGATCGTTTCAAGAATGGTTTTGTTGTTGATCCATTCAACTCATTTGATGTTGCAGACAAGACGCAGACAGAAATCAAATATGAAATTGATGGTGGTAAACTGACACCTAAGAAGACACGTGACTCCATCGATCTCTTGATCGGTTCTAACAGCGTTGTTGGTCTGACTGGTGCTCCAGATCCTACTGTAGATCCCCGTTTTGCCGAAGACCTTGATTCACCTAACATCCAGAAGACTGGAGACATGGTGACTCTTGCATACGACGAAGTTGAGGATCGTAATCAACCCTACGCTACACGTCTGGAGAGTGTCAACCCCTATATGTACCGTGACTGGAACGGTGCGCTTCAGTTGATTCCCGATTCTGATGTGTATGTCGATCGTGTCCAACAAACTATCACTGAGGGTGAAGGATTTGCAAATGACTTCATCTCTGAGACTGAACCAGTTCCGTTCATGCGTGAGCAGAACATCGAGTTCAATGGAACTGTTCTGAAACCCCACACTCGCCACTATTCATATTGGTCTGGCACCGATATGATTGATGACAACTTCTACACTATTCCCAAACTAATTGAGGTTACTCCTCAAAGTGGATCCTTCCAGACTGGTGAGACCGTCATCGGTTACATGTTCACAATGCAGAGTGCTACTACTTCTGCTGACATCCGTTTCCGATTGGCAGCACCTAATCACAAGGCAGGTCCTTTCGCCAACCCACAAATCACTTACGGTGACAATCCATACTCCTCTACGGTTGGATTGTCGTCTTCTTATTCAGAAACCACAACTGTTCTGAACGTTGATTGTTCGTCCCTAAACCAAAAGTCCGACTCTAACTTCTTCGGAGTCCTGACTCCGGGCATGCTTCTGGTTGGTGAGACTAGTGGTGCACAAGCAACGGTCAATGACATCCGTCTGGTGTCTGACTCTACTGGTACTGTTCAAGGTTGCTATTACATTCCCCCGAACACTTTCCAAGACGGAGAGAATACTTCCCAGTTGGTTGAGATCAAACCAGAAGATCAAATCCCCGGTAAGAACTTCAGTAACGCTACACAGAATTTCTTCTCTGAAGGATTTGAAATTACAGAGACCACTGTCATCCGTACAGAACCTGCTCTGCCCACCCCAGTTGTTATCAACGTCACCAATGTTGTGAACAACGTCACCAATGTTATCCAACCGCCAGGGCAGGAAGATAACGGTGACGATCCTCTGGCACAGTCCTTTGAGGTTACCGATGATCCTGGTATCTTCATGACCTCCGTTGACATGTTCTTCCAGAGCAAGGCAGCAGAAGTTCCCCTCAAGGTCCGTATTGTTCCTCTGGAGAATGGTTATCCATCTTCCAAGGTGATGAAGAATAGTGAAGTGTTCTTGAACCCAGACCAGGTGTCGATTTCTGATGACGGGACTGTGCCAACAAACTTCCGTTTCCGTTCTCCGGTGTATCTGCCCAAAGGCAACTATGCTTTCTACCTTGGTTCAGCATCTGGCGATTACGATGCCTGGATTTCTCAAGTTGGTGAAGCAGACATTACCACTGCTGACTTGAGTCAGTTCCAGCAAGTTATTGTTGCTAAGCAACCGTCTCAAGGTTCTCTGTTCAAAGCACAGAGCAATTTTACCTGGACTGCATCTCAGTTGGAAGACTTGAAGTATAAGTCCTACAAAGCAAAGTTCATCACAGAACCCGGTACAGTCCGTCTGTACAACCCTCAGTTGAATTTGCTCAACCAACGTAATAGGTTGCCTGATAATCCTATTGAAACCTTCTCCAAGCGCGTATACGTGGGTCTGGCGTCAGGTACCAATAGTCCTCATATCCTTGAGGGTGTGGTTGTTTCTCAAGAGAATAATACTACTGCCCGTGGCACGATTGCCTCACGTTTGTCTCACCTTAGTCAAGCAGCAAACACTTTATCAATCACTAACGCTGGTACCGACTATGAAGATGGTACCTATAGCACAGTGAACTTTATCACCTCCACTGGTCGGGGTCAAAACGCAGTTGGTGTTGTGACCGTCTCTAGTGGCAGTATTACTGGCGCAACTGTCAAACTTGATAACACAGGAGAAGGTTACTCTGTTGGAGATACCCTGACTGCTAACCTGGGAACAAAAGGTCTTGGTAAGAATTTGCTACTGACTGTTGGTGTTACCACCAGTACTAGTGCACTCGTACTAACTAATGTCTCTGGTTCTGATTTCAATACCACTGACTCAATTTCTTACATCCCATCTGCTGGTCCTGGTGCAGGTATTGCATCTGTCCAAGCTGCCATCATTCCTAAGGTTGTTACTGTCAACTCTGATCAGTACGATGGTCGCCACTTCAAGGTCAACCATCCTAATCATGGTAACCACTCCAGCAACTCTGTAATCACCCTGACTGATGTTGGTGGTGATAGCGTCCCAACCCGTCTGACTGTTGGTTATGCTGCAAGTCTAACCTCTGTAGTCAGTGTTGCAAACACCACCGGATTCAACTTCTTTGAGGGTGCACAAGTTACTGCAAGTAATCCTGGATTTGCCAAGATTGGTGACGAAATTATCTCCTACACCAGCATTGGTACAAATGCACTCTCAGGAACTATCACCCGTTCTGTTGACGATACCATCGCTATTGATCACGCTATTGACACTCCAATTCAGAAGTACGAACTCTCTGGAATGTCCCTCCGCAAGATCAATACTGATCATGATCTGATTAGTGTTACCAACAACATTGAGGGTAAGATCGCTCTTGATAGTTATTTCGTAAAAATTGGTGGTGGTGTTCTGTTCGCCAAAGATAAAGTTGGTGGTGGTGACGGTGCACGTGGTTCTAGTAACATCGTGTTCGATACCGTCAATCCTAACATTGCTCACAGCACACCTATTGGAACTAAACTGACTGGTAAGATTCGTACCACCAGTGGAACCAGTGTTGATGGTAATGAGACCTCTTTCACCGACCAAGGATTTGAGGACATCTCCCTCTTGGGTCGCACTCAGTTGAACTCTACTCGTATCATTGCTTCACGTAAAAACGAGCAGGCAAAGTCTTCTATCCTTGCCCTGCCTGGTGCTAAATCGTTCACCTTTGAGGGAACTCTCAGCACTGATAATGAGAACGTGTCACCTGTTGTTGACGTGTTCAAGAGTTCTATTCTTACTGAGTCTAACCGAATCAACAAACCCATTGGTAACTTCCTGACAGACCGTCGTTCTAACGTCATTGACGATCCTCATAGCATGATCTATCAGACCAAGGAAATTGGTCTTGAGAATCCTTCTACATCGCTGAAAGTTCTCTTTGCTGCTAACCGTCCTTCTGAATGTGAGATGCGTGTCTTCTATCGCCTCAAGCGGGAAGACTCTTCTGAGTTCGATCAAGTCTTTGAACCTATGCCTGGATTCAATAACCTGGATGCATCTGGTGACGTTATCAACGAAAACAACAACAGTGGTCTGCCAGATAGAAACATTTCACCAAGTTTGAAAAACTCATTCAACGAGTATGAGTACACTGCTGATGACCTACCACAGTTTACTTCCTTCCAAATCAAGGTTGTATTCAACTCTAGCAGTCAGTCTGAGGCACCAGAACTACTCGATTTCCGCACCATCGCTGTCGCATAATGAGGAACAAAGAAGATCGAAAGATCGCCAAAAAAATCTTGAAGATTGCCAAAAAGCATCCTGAGTTGTACACTCCAGCAGAACTTTCCTATGCTAGGATGATCAAACGTATAAACAAAAAGAAACCTTTAGAGCAATGAGTTGGGGATTTTTATGGGAGTTGCTGTATGAAAGCGAAGAGAGCAAAAGTGGAGGATCATCCTCATCTAGAGAGGGATCTGAAGACGAGTGCGGTGGTGTCAACTGACATCACCGGATATAAAAAGTATATTGCCGATCGCGATTCACGACGATTGCAGAATAGTAGAATCAGTGAGTTGGAAGACGAAATCAAGGAACTCAAAGATCTAATTCGCAATCATTTGAATAAATAATACAGTGACATTCTAAGCAGAGATGGCAGTACCAGTTGTAAATATTCAAATTGAGCAAGGTACTGATTTTACTGCTACCTATTCAGTAACAGCAGCCACTGGATTACCTCTAAATCTGACAAATCACAGCATCACCGCAAGGATGAGCAAGCATGCAGGTGTTGATGCTGGGTTTATTGGTTTTGGAGTAACTTTTGGTGCAGCACCAACCGAAGGTAAAATTACTATTACTCTAACAAACTCTCAAACCGGTATTATTACCGCCGGTCGTTATAATTATGATGTCTTGGTCACGAATGATGTTACTAGTAAAGTAACGAAGGTCATTCGCGGTCAGTCACAGGTCAATGGGACGATCGCATGAAAGTACAATTAGAGAATAATCAGTTTTCAGTTCGCCTTGTTTCTCCAGGACAATCTGAAAATTTCACTGTAAATTTGCAAGGAGCAGGTGGTTCTGCTGGAGGAGGAAGCGACGTGGATCAATTGACACAACTTACGGATGTGAATACATCTAATCTTACAAGTGCAGATCAAAACAGGTTTGTTTTGATTTATGATGCACCATCTTCTTCTTTCAAATTTGTAAATCCTGACGAAGTAGTCGATGCTGCAACGGGAGCATCTACTGTTCCTGGCGGTGCTCCCCCAAGTGGTGGCATATCCAGCGAAGCACTTCAATATTTGGACGACGCCCTGGACGATCGTATCGATCTTGATGCAGGTTCGTTTTAGAACTAAATATTTCTATAAAAACATTATTATTCCCAGTGACTAGTGGCATAACAATTACTGAATAATAACAAATGGCAGCGCCTGTCTTACGTTTCAAGCGGGGTAACTTCTCAGCTCTTCCTGGTCTCCAAGCAGGTGAACCAGGATGGGTTGTAGATGAGTTTGACCTATTCGTAGGTATTGATTCTACAACAAACAATAACAAGATTGTTGGATCTGCCCGTTACTGGGAAAGAGAAACAGCAACATCTGGATCTGCTGTTCGTCTTGTAGAAGGTGCAAACAATGGAGACCATTATGTTGCCCTCAAGTCACCAGCAGCACTAACTTCTAGTCAAGATTATATCCTTCCCGCGGCTGCTGTAGCAGGCGGATACATGAAGGTAGACGGATCGGGCAATATGTCCTGGTCTACAGAAGTTGATATTACTACTCCTCTCTCGGTGTTGAACATCGACGGTGGTACTGATATTGGCGCAGATATTACTGATGCTGACCTCTTCATCGTAGATGACGGTGGTGGAGGAACGAATAGGAAGACTGCTGCCTCACGAATCAAGACTTATGTTCTTGGTGGTGGTAGTGGTGCTAGTTTTGCTGCTATCAGTGTTAGCGGTATTGGTACTGTAACGTTTGCTGATACCACGACCTTGAAGGTCGCTGCTGGTGCAACTGTTACTGGTGCCCTAGACGTTGACGGTGGCGCTAATGTTGCCGGTGGTCTGACTGTAACTGGATCCCAGACAGTTGATAAACTGACTGTAACTGGATCCCAGACAGTTGATCAACTGACGGTTTCTGGTGTTACAACTGCCACCACCTTTGATGGTGCATTGGCAACCACTAACCTGACAGGAACCATCACCAACGCACAGTTGGCTGGTAGTATTGCCAATAATAAGTTGGCAAACAGCACTGTCTCTTACGGTGGTATCACTCTAGCACTGGGTGCTTCTGACGCAACTCCTGCCTTTGATTTGGCAGATGCTACTAACTATCCTACTAGTTCTCTGGTTGGCACAATTACCAATGCCCAGTTGGCTGGTTCGATTGCTGACACCAAACTAAATCAGATCACATCTGCCAATAAGGTTGATGTTTCTGCTATTGATATTGAT
>CESM01068708.1_pt1 | contig 36897 bp, 28 predicted proteins | sample 361421 | NCBI WGS metagenome assembly CESM01 (sample SAMEA2622219, study PRJEB7988) | marine metagenome | isolation source: saline water (ENVO:00002010), including | reverse complement strand
TTAAAGATGAAGAGTTTACTAAAGAAAATATATTATTTTTAATATCATTATTTGATACATCATAAAAATGAACATCATTTGGAGACAATATATAAAGACCATTTCCATAAGATTTTTGATTCGGAATAATAGTATCAGGATCAGGATTACATGATATTAGAAAAAATAATGCAAATATTGAGATTAAATAATATTTCATATTAAAGTTTCAGCAAATATAAAAAAAGAGAGGCAGTATATCCTCTCTTTTCTTTTCTTTTAAATTAATTAAAACAATACCCACCTGGGGTAATTCCAACTTGGACTGAATCAACTAAATTACCGTTTTCACTAAACCTATATGACCACCCTCTTTGCGAAAAATCAACAGCATCAGTTCCATATATATATCCATTAGAGTAATCTAATCCATAAAAACTTTTATTTATAAATGGAATAGTTGATACTTCTGAGTCATTAATATTAAATTTATATACAGATTTACTAAAGTTACCATCAGAATAATATAGTATAGTTCCATTACTATTTATTGATAAGTCTTCAGGATGATTTCCAATAGGATAAAGATATGTGTTTAAAATTTGATTATCTGATATATGAATAAGGCCTCCAGGTGTCTCAGAAATAACATTAAAGTTCGCATCATATTCAGTGTGTCCTCCTGACAATACCCATATATCCCCATTGATATCAGTTACTATTGAATTAGGCTTGTCTTCGACATTTAAAGTTGAAATAATCATATCAGATTCAATATCAATAACAGAAATAGTATTATCAAGACCCCATCCACCAACATTACACACATATACATATCCATTAGAAATAGTCATTTTTTCAGGACCAGTTCCAGTACTGATCGTACCTGTAATTTCTTGTGTATTCAGATCTATTATTTGCAATCCATTTATACCCCAATCAGAAACATAAGCTTTTGATTCATTAACCTTGATCATATATCTAGGTGAAATAAAACCATATATTGTTTTATGAGAAGTTAATGAGTCAATTTCTGCAACCTCAATTTTACTAGAATTATTAACAATAATATAAGCAAATTCATCTATAATATTCATAGATTGTACTACATCTCCTAGAGGAAATGAATTAATCTTTGAAAATATTTCATTTTCAACAGATCCATCATAAGAAATATAAGTTATTGATCCATTTCCAGATAAAAAGTTACCTTCATTGGTAACAAAATAACCATTATCGAAAACACCTTCTAATATAGGTTCTGGATTATCACCAACACAAGAATTTAATGCAACTATTGTAAGTGTTATATAAAATGATTTTTGTAGTTTCTCTTTCATTTTTTTTAATTATATTAATATTATATTTAATTGTACCAAATATTCAATACCTGGATTTGGATAATTTAAATAAGTTTGATAGTTCTTATTTAAAATATTGTTAACTGTTAAAATTACTTCTGAATTAAAATTTTCAAAATAATACTTAAGTGAAGAATTGAACAGAAAATATGGAGGTAATTTACTGTGATTATCAGTAGATGTAAATACAGAACCAGTGAATATTTTATTAATTCGAAAAACATAATTATTAAATGAAATTATTGAATTAATATTTCCATTGTGTACTGGTGTATAGATTAATTGTTTATTAAAGGAGTTATCCATATTGTTTAATTGATTTATATTAGTTGAAATATTATATTGGTAATTAACCTCATTATAAATATCAATATCAAATATTTTATATTTTAAAATAGATTTATATTCAATTCCTTTTGAAACAACATTTTTAAGATTCTCTGGAGTCCAAATTCCATTAGATAATTGTTGCCATAAAATCCAATTATCAACATTTAATGAAAATAATGTAACACTATTAGAAATATTCTTACTACTATAATCAAATCCCATCTCTCTATTAACACCTTTTTCTGGCAATAAATTGATATTTCCAACTGACCCACTACCTATCCAAAATCTATCGTTAAATGTTGGAGATCTAAAGTTTTTATTTATTCTAGATCTAAGCCCAATTTTATTATTTAAATTAATTTCAATAGAAATAGATGGAATTAACGGAACATCAAATGTTGAATTGTATTCATCTCTTGCAGAAAGTTCACAAGAAAAAAAATTTGATCTATATGAAAGTGCTGAAAAAATCGCAAATGAATTCTCAGACATAAATAAATCAGAATACGAAGAGTTATTTAAGTTATGTATATTATTTACAAAAGATACATCACCATAGAAATCATCATAATTATAACTAATATCAAATTCTGTAATATTACTTTCACCTTCATAATAAGAATCAATATTTTTAGATATATCTGTATAATACAAATTATCAAATAAAATTGAATGTTTAATTAAAAAATAAAATTTATTAAGTCTCTTTGATACATCTAATAATATTCTTTCTGATCTGTCAACTTGTTCAGCAGTTGAGCTAACCATTGTCATATTTGGTGGTATTTCTCTAAATAGATATGATCTCCAGAAATGTAGAGAAATTATAAAATCATCATTATTCTTATACGATATTAAGGTGTTTATATTATCACCCTTAATTAGAGAATGTTCATTAACTTTATTTAAATTATTAAAACTATTATATGTGAAATTATTAGAATCAATAATTTTTGAATAAGATCCGTAACAATATATTTTATCATTAGAATTAGTGAACGAGATAGAAGAACTAGACAGTCCAAATGAACCCTTGTCTATTTTAAGATTAGCGGACCTATTATTAATAAATTTAGGAAAATTATTTAAGTTAATACTTCCACCTACAGATCCAGTTCCATATACACTTGAGTTACCACCATATGAAATCGACATATTATTAAAATTTGATATTGGTAATAATCTTAAATCAGCAAGTCCTGATGCTACAGAATTTACTGGAATCCCATTCCATAAAAATAAGGTGTGAGAAGATGATGTCCCTCTAAAAGAAGGAGTATTCAAAGCACCATAACTTTTTACATAAATTGTTGTGTTCTTTTGTAAAAAATCAGCAAAACTTTCTGAAATAGAGTTAGTTATTAAATCTGTATTTATATTTTCTATTCTAATTCCAATAGAATGTTTAATTTCTTTTGTCTCATTAATAAGTGTTTCAGGCAACAATAGAGAGTCACTTATTGTCTGCGAAACAGTAGTGTATAAAGACACAAAAAAACACAATATAAATAGTAAAATATTTCTCATATTCATGTCGTTTTATCCAGAAACGATTTTGATAAAAAATTAGTAGGTCTTCTGACTTAGTTCCGATATTTTACCTTCCCATTACTTTTAACAGTGGTATATGTATTATCGTTTGATGAACATTACAGCTTCTGGTAAAGTTGAGGAATCACACCTCATTCCCTTAAACTAAAAATTCTATGCTAAATTAGAAAAATATAAATTATTATAAAAACTTTATTTAAAAAATTAATCTATTATAATAAATTCTACTCTACGATTTTGTTCATATGAATCACCAATGTTTACTGATTCCCCAAAAGCTTTAGTTGAAAGTCTATCTTTATGAACACCTCTTTTAATTAAATATTTACAAACTGATTCAGCTCTTTTTCTAGATAATTTCATATTATATTTAGAAGTACCCCTCTCATCTGCATGTCCGTTAATTTGTAAATCTTTTTTAGTGTTTAGTATTAAGAAATCTGAAACCTTATTTAATATTAGTTTTGAATTTTCATCTAAATTATGTTTATTAAATTCAAAATGAACTCTATCTGCCCATAATGGCAGATTATCCCATGTAACATCATTAATTGTATCAATATAAGCAGGTATATTAACAACAACAATTAATGTATCTTGTTCAAATACCCTTATAGTATCTTTTTCAATGATTCTTATAGTGTCTTGTTCGATAATTCTAATTGTATCTGGACATCCTCGATTTCTTAATGAACCTTTTACAAAAGGACATTTGTCTAATTCATCTTGCAGACCATCTCCATCTGAATCAGGACATCCAAATAATTCTTGAATACCAGGAATTTTAGGACATCTATCAAACTTATCAATAATACCATCAGAATCACTATCAGGACAACCGTTATTAATTATTAACCCAGGATCTCCTGGACATTCATCCTCTTTATCTATAATTCCATCTAAATCTCTATCAGGACAACCATTTAATTTAATTAGACCTGGTTTTTTTGGACATTGATCATCTTTATCTAATACTCCATCGTTATCTGAATCTTTCTCTATAGGCTTTAATTTATATGTCATAACTATTCCATGAGATCCATATGAAGGAATATTCATTGTTGTAGATGTTAAATCATAAGAATACCCTAGTGAATAATCAGAAAAATTAATACCAAGCATAGCGATAAATGCATCTTGAGTTCTATATGACAGACCACCCCACAGTACACTATTTATAGACGTAATTAAATTGAAATCTAATTGTAAAGGCGTAGCTCCAATTTTTTTAATCATAATGGATGGGGTGAAATCTAAATCATTGTTAAATGAAAATCTATATTTAGAATTAAAATAATAATGATTGACAAGTGCATTTTCAACACCAGTATTACTAATATTCAAATCTGAATTTAATACATTTAATATTGAAGCTGAAATGTTAAATTTTTCAGAAAAGTAATTAAAACCAATTGATGCAGAATTTCCTACAACCTTATCTATAGAACCGACGTTTATTGCGGGGTCAAGAACACCATCATCTTCAATTATAATACTAGTATTGTCGAATCTATATTGAAGGATATTTGCTGAGGCTCCAATAGAGAGTTTGTTTCTTTCTACTGGTATCAAATATGAGCCACTTATAGAACCCATAATAATAGAAATTGGTCCAGTAATATCATTAACTATTCTAATTCCTTTTCCAAATTTTTCATGGTCAATGTTATAATAAGATATTGATTGTGTCTTTGGAGCACCATCAAATCCAGTCCATTGATCTCTAATCATTAAACCAATCTGACTTTCATTTTTTGTAGAAATTGTTGAAGGGTTTATAATAATGTCATTAAGCATGTATAAAGAATATTGAGGCATTTGTTGAGAAAAAACAAATAACGGCATACACATTACAATCAATATATTTTTAAAATTTTTAATCATCTTTTAATCGTTACAGTACCATTAAAAACTTTACCAGAATCTCTTAATTCAATAACATAATAATAAGTAGCGATTGGTAAATCAATTCCATTATTTTTGCCATCCCAAGGAGATAAATAACCTTCAGAATAAAACACCTTTTGACCCCACCTATTATGTACACTTACAATAACATCTGGAAAATTATATAATCCATAAATAGACCACTCATCATGAATACCATCATTATTAGGTGTGAATACTGTTGGAATTTCTATACAACCATCAAATCCATCAAAATTTACTTCAATATTTTCAGTAGAATACTCACATGAATTACCATCAGTTAATTCTAAAGAGTAAAAGCCTTTTTGGATATCAAATAAGTTAGCATTTTCTGATCCATTTGACCAAAAATATGAATATGGAAGAGTTCCCCCAGATACAGTAGTAGTAATTGAACCATCATTGTTTTCTTCACAACTTGCAGGATTAACAAAATATGAAATTACAATGTTTTCAGGTTCATAAACAACTGTTTCAAAAATTTCTGAACAACCATTAGAATCAGTAACATTTACTGAATAAACACCTGAATATAAATTATCAATATTTTGAGAAACAGATCCATTAGACCAACTAAAGAAATATGGATATGTATTACCACTAATTATGAAGTCAATATTACCAGTAGATTCACCAAAACATAAAACATTATCTACTTCGAAGATTGGGTAATATGGAGGTGGCTCAGAAATAAAGAAAGTTTCAGAAACTATACAATTCCTATCATCAGAAACATCAACATTATAAGTTCCAGCAAATAAATTGAATCTATCTTCTGATGAACTGCCATCATTCCATGAAAAATTAGGATTACCTGTACCACCACTTACAGATAAATCAATACTTCCTAAATCTTGACCATTACAGTATGAATCTTCAGAAGAAGAATTAATTACAATTTCATCTGGCTCTACTATTGATGCAGTATCATAATGAATACACCCGTTATTATCAATCAATTGAACAAAATAAATTCCAGGAGACAAATTATCAATATCTTTAGTTGTTTCATTATTATTCCATAAAAAATTATAGTCTAATGTTCCTCCAGATGGGATTAAATCAATTTCTCCATTGTTATTACCATAACAATCAATATTAGTAATATTAACACTAGTAGTTATTAAATCAGGTTCTAATATCGAAAACTGAATAATCTCACTACAATTATTAACATCAGAAACAACAGCATTATATTGGCCAGCATTTACTAATAAAGTCCCTACGGAACTATGTGAATATCCATTACTAAAGTCGTATTGATATGGTGATGTTCCTCCAATAGTACTTAAAATATTTATTTGTCCTGTTGAGTCTCCAAAACATAAAACATCATTTGTATTATAAGATGTTATAATTTCGGGATTTTCAATTATCTCAATAGATTCAGAAGTATCACAACCATTTGAATCTAAAATTACTACAGTATAATTACCTGCTAATAAATTATAAATATTCTGTGTAACTTCAGAATTGTTCCACTGAAAAACATATGGTGGTGTACCACCTGAAACATTTAAATTTGCTTCGCCAGTAGCATCACCATAACATAATATATTAGTCCCAATAATATTAGATGTAATAGGAAATTGTGGTTCTGTAACAATGAAGTTGTCTGACAAAGAACACTGATTAAAATCAGTGACAATAACTGAATAATTTCCAAAAGAAATACCTTGTAAATCCTCTGTAGTAAATGAGTTATTCCATAAATATGAATATGGTCCAGTTCCACCAGAGACATTAATATCAATTTGACCAGTATTATATCCTTTACAAAGAACATGAGAAATTGAATCTGTTAAAATCAAATTATCAGGTTGATTAACTATAGCCGTATCTAAATAAAGACATCCATTGGAATCTGAAATAACAAAAACATATTCAGAAGCTATCAAAGAATCAATATATGTTGAATCAGATAAAACATTAGTCCAAGTTATAAAATAAGGACTTGTACCACCATAAATATCAACATCAATGATTCCATCTGAATAGGCAAAACAACTTACATTTTGGGTGCTATAAGTTGCATATAGAGAATCTGGATGAAGAACTGTAAATATAGTATCTTTAGTACATCCATAAAAATCTTCAATACTCAATGTATAAGTTCCATTATATAAATTAGCAATGTCTTCAGTATTAGATGTAAAATTTGGACCAACCCAATTTGACTCAAGCTGCCCAGTACCTCCGACTAAATCAACAGAAATTGAACCATTATTTTCATTAAAACAACTGTTATTAATTATTGAAAAAGAATCAATATTAATTGGTAAAGGCTCAGATACTATAAACTCAAATGTATCTCTACATAATCTTGAATTAATTAATGCTAAATTAAATGTGTCAGCACATAAATTAGAAATAATATTTGGTGTATTTAATCCATTACTCCAGTTATAGATAAATGGAGAGTTTTCAGGGTTTAATAGAAAAACTTCAATTTGTCCTTTACAAGAATTAAAACAACTATCGTTAATAACATTTGATTGTATAATAAAAGAATCTCTTTCATATAATGTTATTGATTCATTTTCAATACAATCATTATTATCAGTAAATATTATATTATATGTATCAGGGCATAAATTATCTATTATATAATTAGAAGTATCAATTGTAGTTCCATTTAACTGCCAAATAATATTATATGGAGCATAACCTCCAGAAATACTAATCTCGATTTCACCATCACATATATCGTAACATGAGCTATCAGTATAAATTGTATTAAGTTTTAAGGAATCAGGATTTTCAATAAAAACTGAATTTGTATTAAAACATCCATTAAAATCAGTAATAGTCACATTATATAATCCATAACACAAATTTATAGCTGAGTCAGATAATTGACCATTGTCCCATAAAAAAGTAAATGGAGGAACCCCTTGAATAGGAATAACTATTCCTGTAGCATCACAAAAACCTATACAAGAAAGTGTATCACTAATAGTTGATGACTCAACTTCAATAGGGTTAATTAAATCAAATGTATCAATTCTACTACAACCATTAGAATCTGTAGTATTTAATATATATTGTCCACTAGGTAAATTAGAAATATCTTCAGTATTAAAACCATTACTCCAGTTCCAATAAAATGGGCTATCACCTAAAGTAGTAATATCAATACTTCCATCAGAATAATTAAAACATGTAGGACTAATAACATTCCTAAATATTCCTAATTCAGATGGCTCAGATATTATATTAGATCTAAAATCGACAAAATCACCATTTACATCGGTAATTGTAACACTATAATTTCCTGCGCATAAATTAAGTCTTTGGTTATCATTAGCTATAGGAGAACTACTACCCCATTCAAAAAAATAAGGTTGATTATCTCCATACACAGTAATATTAATTACACCATCACATGAATCATGACAACTTGAATTTGTAATGCAATATTCTATAGAATCAGCATTTGTTACATTGTTAAAAACAATGCATTGTTGCGAAAACAGATTAATTGGTATTATAATTAATAATATCAATATTCTCATTACATAATTATTTTAATTAATATATAAAAAACAAATATAAAGCAATGTTGAATAAATAGTAATTTTTTTAAACTTTATTTTTAAATAATATCAATAAATAAGTATAATTTTTTTATTAAAAAGTTATACGTTTTGATAAAAAGATTAATTTTGCATATAAAAATATAAATGAAAATATTAGCATCAATAATTATAATATCTATTACGACATTTGTTTCTAGTAAACTTTTAAGAAAGTATGAAAATAATCACTATCAAGTTATTGAGAAATTAGATGAAATAGAAATTAGAAAATATAAAGATTTACTATATACATCATACACACCTAAGAATAAACAGGATAGAAATAATTCATTTAGGAATGTTGCAGATTTTATTTTTGGTAATAATAACAAAAATGAAGAAATATCAATGACTACACCAGTAGTAATTAAAAGTTATAATAATAATGAAATGGCCTTTATTATGCCAGAAGAATATACTTTAGAAAATATACCTAAACCTAATAATAATAATTTAAATACATATATTGAAAAAGGATCTATTAAAGCATGTATAAGTTATAGTGGATATACAAATAAAAATATTGAAAATAAGAAAACTAAAAAATTGACTGAAATATTAAAAAAATATAATATTGAACATAATAATGATTTTGAACTTTTAGTTTATAATTCTCCATGGGATGTTATCAATAGAAAAAATGAAATTGTTGTTAGTATTAAATATGAAGCAGAATCTGATAATTATAAGAACATCTATCTAGGATCTGGTTGTTTCTGGTGTACTGAAGCAATTTTTGAAAATGTAATTGGAGTTTATAATGTTTACAGTGGTTACACTGGAGGAGAAATTGATAATCCTAACTATGAATTAATTTCTACTGGTGAAACAAATCATGCTGAAGTTTGTAAAATTTCTTATGATCCTAATATTATAAATTTAGAGAATTTATTAGAAATTTTCTTTTTTTCACATGATCCAACAACATTAAACAGGCAGGGATACGATATTGGAAAACAATACAGGTCAATAATATTGTTTAACAATTCAATTGAGGAAAAAATTATTAGTAATTATATTAATAATATAAATGCTGAATATTTTAATAATAAAATTGTTACAGAAGTAAAAGAAATAAATAAATTTTTCTTAGCTGAGAATTACCATCAAGATTACTACAAAAATAATAGGAACGAACAGTATTGCAGAGTAATAATAGATAAAAAACTAGAAGATATTAAAAAGAGTTTATCTAAATATTATAGATAAATTATTTTATTTAGTTAATAATTCTTTTATTCCTCCAAGAGAACTTAAAACACCCGTTGCTTCAAAAGGCATGTAAATTGTTTTATTATCCTTTCCTTCAGTCATTTTTTCTAGTGTTTCTATATATTTAACTGCAACTAAATATTTAATCGGGTCACCTTTTTTATCTATTTCATCACTAATTAATCTAATTGACTCAGCCTCTGCTTCAGCAATTGATATCTTTGCTTTAGCTATACCTTCAGCCTTTAGCATTTCAGACTGCTTTTCACCTTCAGCCTTATTAATTTGGCTTTCCTTAATACCTTCTGCTTCTAAAATAGCAGCTGTCTTTAAACCCTCAGCTTCAAGTACTTGAGCTCTCCTTTCTCTTTCTGCATACATTTGTTTATTCATTGCTTCCTGAATATCATGAGGAGGATTTATATCTTGAAGTTCAACTCTATTTACTTTAACACCCCATTTATTAGTTGCGTCATCTAAAATTGTTTGTAATTTAGAATTTATAGTATCCCTAGATGTTAATGTCTGATCTAATTCTAATTCACCAATAACATTTCTCAAAGTAGTTTGTGTTAGTTTTTCAATAGCATCAGGTAAATTTTCAATTTCATAAACTGCTCTTACTGGATCCATGATTTGGAAATATAGTAAAGCATTAATTTGAACATTAACATTGTCCTTAGTAATTACATTTTGCTTAGGAAAATCAAAGACTGTCTCTCTAAGATCAATCTTATTATTAAGTGTATAAGTTGAATAAACTTGTCCTTCATATTGCATTTCTTTTCTCCAATGAATTTGTCTAGGAGCATCAATGATTGGCCAAATAATATTTATACCTGACTCTAAGGTTTTATTATATCTTCCTAATCTTTCAATAATAATAACTTCTGATTGTTGAACTATTTTCAATCCTTTTAATGCAAAAATTAATATTAATAATCCAATTGACACTGCAATAAAAATTGTTCCTTCCATAATTTTTTTTTTATATTTTAATAATTATTTATTTTTTACTAACGACTAATATTATACTATTAATTTCTTGTATAACTACTCTTGAATCTGTATCTATTTCACCTGTGACTGAAACAGCCTTCCATACCTCACCGTTTAATTTAACTAATCCAGGATTATTTTCATTACCAACTTTTTCAATAACAATCCCTGATTGACCAATCATACTATCTCTATTTGTTTTCTTCTTATCAGAATTATAGGCAATCTTATTGAATAATGGTCTGATAGCAAAAAATGTAATTATCACTCCAAAAGAGAAAATATAAATTTGATTTTCAATTGAAAATTCTAAATAATTAGCAATTGCAGCTAAAAATAATCCTGAAGATACAGATGCAAAGAAAAAAGTAATGGTAAATATTTCTAATACTAGAAATATAACTCCACTAATAACCAGAATATGATATGTTTCCATATAGTTGATTTTAAGATTATAAATTTATAACTTATTTATTAAATACAATGTTTTTTATAAGGTTTTTTATAATGATTTTTAATCTGATATTAAAAATAAAATAAAAAAGAGCCCTGAAATTAAGGGCTCTTTAATCTGTAGCGTGGAGCAGATTTGAACTGCCGACCTCAGGGTTATGAATCCTGCGCTCTAACCAACTGAGCTACCACGCCAAACTATTCGCAAATATAATATTTATGTAGAATGAAATGAAATAAAATATATAAATTTAAGATCTATCTTTCTCTTCTAAAAAATTAGTATGATGTTTTAATATTTTTAAAAATATTGCGAAAAAAAATGTAATAATTAATAAATAAGCAAGATCATCATTAATAACTATATTTTTATTCGTAAAAATATTCCTAATGATATCTATATAACTAAAAGATATAACAGCAGCTAGAACTCCTGGATATTCTCGTCTTAATATACTCTTTATTGAAAAAGAAACACTAGAAGATTTAAACAAAAAAATATTAGGGAAAAATGCAGGTGTTTTTCTTGACCATTGTATATATTCATTATTATAAACCTTTTGAAGAAAATTCTCTTCAGAAAAGACTATATATCTATAAAACAAATAGAAAAGAATAATATTTATTATAATAAAGTATATATTATATACAAAAAATGAAATGCCAATCCAAATTAAAAAATTTCCTAAATATAAAGGATGTCTAACAACAGAATAGATACCAGTAGTATTTAATTTTTCTGCAATTTGTTTTTTTGTATTTCTTCCAGAAGTTCCCTTCGGTGTTGTAGCTACAGAATAAAAACGAATTAAGAATCCAGACAAAGTAATTATAAACGAAATTGTATTATATAAAATAAATTTTACTGGTAACTTTGTATTAAATATGAATGGTACAGAAATTACAAAAATAATTAATGGAAATTGACCTCTATATTTAAATAAAAAATTACCTATAGTCTCCTTATTATTAGTAAACATTTATTTTTTTTAATTCAAAATAATTCAGTAATATTGTCATAATATTATATTTTACAAATTTATAAAAATAAGAAATATAAATGTCCTATATCAAGTATACATTAGAATATCCATTAAGAACATCACAAAGTGTTTTATATAGAAGGATAAGTACACCTGCAGGTCTATCTGAATGGTTTGCAGACAATGTTACAATCAAAGAAAATATACTTACATTTTATTGGGAAGGTTCTGAAGAAAGAGCTAAAATTCTTAAATTAAAAAAGGGGGATTTTGTTAAATATAAGTGGCTTGATAATGATGATCCAAATGACAATTATTTTGAATTAGTTATACAGATTGATGACATGACTAAAGATATATCACTAATTATAACTGACTTTGCAGAAGATGAGTATGAGAAAGAAGAAGGCAAACTATTATGGGACAAGCAGATAGAAAATCTTAAATCAGCAATTGGAATTTAATATTGCTTGTGAAAAGACTTCATAAATTCTTATTAAAATCTTTCTTTTACCCATTTATCTCAACTTTTTTTATTGCAATTTTCATATTACTGATGCAATTTCTATGGAAATGGATAGATGAATTAATTGGAAAAGGATTAGAATTAAATATTATAATAAAATTAATTATATACGCTTCAGCAAGATTTGTTCCATTAGCTTTTCCAATTGCACTTCTAATTGCTTCATTGATGACAATTGGTAATTTAGGGGAAAAAAACGAGTTGTCTGCACTAAATGCTTCTGGAATATCATTAAGGAAAATTCTTGCCCCATTATTTGCTTTTTCAATTATAATAGGAAGTATTTCATTTATGTATTCAAATTATGTGCTTCCTATAGTTAATCTAAAAAGTGGATTACTTTTATATGATATTCAGAAAAAAAAACCAGCTTTAAATATCAGAGAAGGAGAATTTTATCATGAAATTGATGGTTATACTATAAAAGTTGACAAGAAAGATTATAAAACAAATACTTTAAAAGGAATTATAATATATGATCACACATCTGAAAACTCAAATGATAAAATAATTATTGCTGAAAAAGGAAAAATGGAAATAATAGAAGATCAATATCTAGAATTAAATTTATTTAATGGATCCTCCTATATTGAAATATTTGATAATAATAGAAATAAAAATCATCCACATCAAAGAATTAATTTTAAAAAAAATACTTTACGTTTTGATCTTAATAAATTTGGACTTAATAGATCAAATGAAAGCATATATAAGAACCATTATTCAATGATGAGTATTAAACAACTTAAAAATTCAATAGATTCACTGCAAAAAAAAATAATACAAAGAAAAAAAGATTATTCAAGAAATTTTCTTAATAAATTTAATTTTTCTACAGAAGAAGAAGATGAAGAAGGAACAATTAATAATGTAAAAATTAATACATCTGATTATAATATTGATGAAGTCAATAATTTTTTAGTAAATACAATTCAATCTAATATTGCTCTACAAAAATCTAACTCGGATGATTTAAAATATAGAGAATCAATAATTATTAGGCACAAAATAGAATATCATAGAAAATTTTCTTTAGCAGTTGCTTGTATAATATTATTTTTAATAGGATCTTCTCTAGGCTCAATTATAAGAAAAGGTGGTTTTGGAATTCCAATTTTAATATCTATATTTTTCTTTATTACATATCATGTTCTTAGTACTAGTGGAGAAAAACAAGCAAAAGAATTTATGTTAAGTCCTGAAATAGGAATGTGGATAACTAACATAATATTTTTTTATTTAGGAGTACGTTTATTTGAAATCGCAAATAAAAATAAACTTAGTGAATTAACTTTAAGTCATTTCAATAATGATATATATTTTAATAAAAAAAATAATTATAATTCAATTTTATCAAAAATTAAATTATTATCTAGATTTGAATTTAATATTAGATTTATTGTCAAGTTAATTTCTCATAATAGATTATTATTAGAAATTTTTCTTTGGACAACATTTATATCAAGTTATTTATACTATAGAGATTTAGATAATTGTATTTTCTCTACATTAATGTTTATAATATTTAGAATTTTACTTGCAACATATTATTTTTTCTATAAATTTAACAATAGAAGATTTAATCTCTGTACGATTTTAGTAATGATTATTTGTGTATCATGGTTTATTTTGGGCCCATATCCAATACTTAAAATCTCTCCATTATTTTTTTTAATTTTTATATTGATTTATAATTATTATCAAAAGAAAACAAATAAGGTAGATATAATTAAATAAAAAGATATTAATTTTGCAATTAAACTAATTAAGATTAAAATGAATTTTAATACAATAGAAGAGGCTATAGATGATATAAAAATTGGTAAAGTTGTTATAGTTGTAGATGATGAAGATAGAGAAAATGAAGGAGATTTTATAGCCGCAGCTGAAATGGCAACTCCAGAAATGATTAATTTTATGGCTACACATGGAAGAGGACTTATTTGTGCTCCTTTATTAGAAGAAAGATGTGAAGAGTTAGGATTAGATCTAATGATTGGAAAAAATACAGCGTCATTTGAGACTCCATTTACAATTTCAGTAGATTTAATTGGTAATGGATGTTCTACAGGAATATCTACTCAAGATAGAGCGAAAACCATTTTAGCTCTAACGAATAAGAATACAAAACCTAAAGATTTAGGAAAACCTGGTCATATATTTCCATTAAAAGCTAGAAAAGGTGGTGTATTGAGAAGAGCTGGACATACAGAAGCTGCTATTGACCTAGCAAAATTAGCTGGATTAAAACCAGCAGGTGTAATAGTTGAAATTCTAAATGAAGACGGTTCTATGGCAAGAACACCTGAGCTTTTTAAATTAGCTAAAAAATTTAATTTAAAATTTATTACAATAAAAGATTTAATAGAGTATAGAGTAAAAAACGAATCATTAATCAAAGAAGAGGTTGATATAAATTTACCTACTGATTATGGTGATTTTAAACTAAGAGCATTTAGGCAATTAACAAATAATCAATTACATTTAGTATTATACAAAGGAATTTGGAATGAAGGTGACAATGTTCTTGTTCGTGTACATTCCTCATGTGTTACTGGTGACATATTTGGAAGTTGTCGATGTGACTGTGGTCCTCAATTACAAGAATCAATGAGACAAATTGATAAAAATGGTAAAGGAATGGTTGTTTATATGAATCAAGAAGGAAGAGGTATCGGTTTAATAAACAAATTAAAAGCTTATGAACTTCAGGAAAAAGGAATGGATACTGTAGAAGCAAACATTGAACTGGGATTCAAAGCCGATCATAGAGATTATGGAATTGGCGCTCAAATATTAAGAAAAATGAATGTAACTAATGTTAAATTGTTATCAAATAATCCAAAAAAAAGAGCCGGACTTATTGGATATGGTATTGAAATTGTAGAAAATATTCCTCTTGAAATAAAATCTAACATTCATAATAAATTTTATCTAAAAACAAAAAGAGATAAAATGGGACATACGCTATATAATTTAGATGAGTAAAAAAAGGATAATTTTAGGAATTGAATCTTCCTGTGATGACACATCTGCCGCAGTAATTTGTGACGGATATATTTTATCTAACATTATTTCTAGTCAGAAAGTTCATGAATTATATGGGGGTGTAATACCAGAAATAGCATCTAGAGAACACCAAAAAAATATAATACCTACTGTAGATATAGCAATATCAAAAGCTCAAATAAATAAAAATGATATTTCAGCAATTGCATTCACTCAAGGACCTGGAATGTTAGGTTCATTACTAGTGGGTAGTTCATTTGCCAAATCATTCTCATTAGCTATGAATATTCCTTTGATAGCAGTAAATCATATGCATGGACATATAATGTCTCATTTTATCAAAAGGAAAGGTATAGTAAACAAACAACCTAATTTCCCATTTCTATGTCTCACTGTATCTGGTGGTCATACACAAATTGTTTTAGTAAAATCATACTATAAAATGCATGTCATTGGAGAAACTCTAGATGATGCAGCTGGAGAAGCTTTTGATAAATCTGCTAAAATTTTAGGACTTAAATATCCAGGAGGACCTTTGATTGATAAATATAGTAAGAATGGTAGTAAAAATAAATTTATCTTTGGAAAACACAAAGTTAAAGAATATAACTTCTCTTATAGCGGTATAAAAACTTCAATTTCAAGATTAATTAAACAAAAAAGTGAAGAAAACGAAAACTTTATTAAAGAGAACTTTAATGACCTTTGTGCAAGTATCCAACATACTATTATTGATATACTCATTAAAAAAATTACTAAAGCATCTGAAGAATTAAAAATAAATGAAATAGCAATTGCAGGTGGAGTTTCAGCAAATTCTTATTTCAGGAGCAGATTATTAGATTTAGAACAAAATAACGATAAGAAAGTTTATATTCCTGATTTTGAATTTTGTACTGATAATGCAGGAATGATTGCTATAAGTGGTTATTATAAATTTTTAGAAAATGACTTTGTTAATCAAAATGTAACTTCTAAAGCAAGGATGAAATTATAGAAATTAACCTCCAAAGTCATCAAATCTAACATTTTCATCAGGAATACCCCAATCTTCAGCCATTTTAATGACAGCTTGATTCATCATTGGTGGTCCACAAAAGTATAATTCGATATCCTCTGGAGCCTCATGATTAGTTAAATATTTATCTATCACAGCATTATGTACAAAACCAACAAAACCATCACCATTATCATCATCAATATCTTTTTTCTCAATCCAATTATCTTCTTCTTTAGCGTCAGATAATACAAGATAAAACTTAAAATTAGGAAATTCTCTTTCTAATGCTCTAAAATGCTCAATATAAAACAATTCTGCTCTAGATCTACCACCATACCAATATGTTACTTTTCTCCCAGTCTTAATAGTTTTAAATAATTCATATAAGTGAGAACGCATTGGAGCCATTCCTGCTCCACCTCCAATATATAACATCTCAGCATCTGAGTGATTTATAAAGAATTCTCCATAAGGACCTGAAATAGTAACTTTATCTCCAGGTTTTCTTGAGAAGATATAAGAAGATGCTATTCCAGGATTAATATTAGCCCATGAATTTTTTTCTCTATCCCAAGGAGGAGCAGCTACTCTAACATTTAACATAATATTTCTTCCTTCTGCAGGATAAGATGCCATTGAATATGCTCTAACTACTTCTTCATCGTTCTTCATTACTAAATTTCTCAATGCGAATGGACCTTCAGACCAATCTACTTCAAATTTATCAGGCTCTCCTGGATGATCTTGGGGATGAGCTTTAATATCCATCTCAGAAAAAGGCACTTCAGTTTCTGGTATTTCAATTTGAATATATCCTCCGGCTTCGTATGGCATATCTTCAGGTACTTTAACTACAAATTCTTTGATATAAGTAGCAACATTATAATTTGAAACAACAGTTGCCTCCCATTTTTTAACTCCAAAAACTTCTTCTGGTATATTAATATCCATATCTTCCTTTACCTTAACTTGGCAACCTAACCTCCAATTTTCAGCTATTTTCTTTCTGCTAAAATGTGGTTTCTCAGTAGGCAAAATAGTTCCACCTCCAGAATTCACCTGACATGTACATTGTACACAAGTTCCACCACCACCACAAGCTGAAGGAAGGAAAACACCATTGTTTCCTAAAGTAGTTAATAAAGTATTTCCTCCATCAACAATTAATTCTTTTTCTCCATTAATTGTGATTTTAACCTTTCCAGATGGAGAAAGTTTAGATTTAGCAAATAATAAAATACTCACTAAACTGAGTACAACTAACAAAAAAACCGTTATACTACTAATTATTGTTGCTCCTGTTGTTAATATTATCATTATATTAATTTTCTATTTCAATATTTTCCTCATATGAAACCTCAATATTTATATCTTTATTATTATCATCAAGTTTTATACCCATAAAACTCATAAATGCAATACCCATTAATCCAGTAATTATAAAAGTGATTCCTAAACCTCTTAAAGCAGGAGGAACATTGGAGTATCTAATTTTTTCTCTAATTGCGGCAAGAGCAACAATCGCTAAGAAAAAACCTATTCCTGAACCTAGACCAAAAACTGTAGCTTCTACAATTGAAGAATAGTCCCTTTCTTGCATAAATAACGAACCACCTAAAATAGCGCAATTTACTGCTATTAGAGGAAGAAATATACCTAGAGAACTATATAATGAAGGAGAAAATTTTTCTACAATCATTTCAACTAATTGTACCATAGATGCTATAACAGCTATAAATAGAATAAATGATAAAAAAGAGAGGTCAACATTTATAAAATCATCCGAAAGCCATCTAGCTAATGCTCCTTCTCTTAACACATAATTTTCTAATAAATAATTAACAGGACAAGTAATTCCTAAAACAAAAACAACAGCTAATCCTAATCCTACAGAAGTTTTAACTGTTTTAGAAACAGCTAAATACGAACACATTCCTAAAAAATATGCGAAAACCATGTTATCAATGAATATGGATTTTATAAAAATATTTACTAATTCTTGCATAATATTAATTTTCTTCTACTAATTTTTTATTTCTTATTCTTTGTAACCAAATGATTATACCACACGTAATTAAAGCCATTGGAGGAAGAATCATCATTCCATTATTAACATATCCGTATTCATACAAACCTAAATATCCAATTACATCAAAACCCATTAATGTTCCTGATCCAAATAATTCTCTGAAAAAAGCTACTATAATTAAAATAAATCCATACGCAAAAGAATTACCAATTCCATCTAAAAAAGATTTCCATACATTGTTCCCAAGTGCAAAAGCTTCAAGTCTTCCCATTATAATACAATTAGTAATAATCAAACCAACAAAAACCGATAGTTCTTTACTTACATCGTATACAAAAGCTTTTAAAAATTGATCAACCAATATAACTAATGTTGCTATTACAACTAATTGAACAATAATTCTAATCCTTGATGGAATCAAATTCCTCATTAATGATATTATAACATTTGCTACAGACATCACAACAAGAACAGAAAGTGACATAACAATCGCTGGCTTTAATTTTACAGTAATAGCTAAGGCAGAGCATATTCCAAGAACTTGAACAGTAATTGGATTATTTTCATCTAAAGGATCCTTTAGAAGATTTAAGTTTTTTTTGGAAAATAATTTTTCTTTATTTTTAGACATAATTTAATCTATTAATCTTTTACTAACATTAGAGATAGTATCAGCATCTTCGTCAATCTGTACAATTTTTAACATTTTATCTACTTTATTCTCATTAGAAATTATATTAAAATATTTAATGTATTTTTCTAATCTCTCTTTCAACATATCAGTGACACCATCTGATGTAATTGTTCCACCAGAAATGCCATCAACTTTATGTATATCACCATTTGAACCACCTTTCTGTACTACAATTGAAACAAATTTATCACCTTCCATAATTGTTTTTCCCTCGAAATTTTTTTGAAATATTTCATAACTATTAATTTCAGCTCCAAGTCCTGGTGTTTCAGATTTATGATCAAAAACAGCAGCAAATACAGTATTTAAATCTTCATTTAATGAAATAAATCCCCATATAGGACCCCATAATCCCTTTCCTATTAATGGAATAATATATTTTGTTTCATTGTTAACTTTAGATATATATAATGGGAGTTTTTGGTTTGAAACTTCCTTCTTTAACTCTTTTGATAAATCTATATCAAAGGCAGAACCTTCTAATACATCTCCTTCTTGATTTATAACAAGTTCCTGAGTAATATATTTTGAATATTCGTTTTCAGAATTATTTCTATCAATATTGACTCCAACAGACTTTAAAATGTTTTGTTTTTTTTCTAACTCTACATTTTTAGTCTGAAAAGGTTTTAAAAAAATGTATGAAATAGACAATAAAGCAGCTATTAATACAACCATTATTGCAGCAAAACTAAAAGTATATGAATTTTTATTTACATCCATTTATATTAAGTTTTTAATCTTTTTAATCTTCTTTTAACATTAGATTCTATAACATAATGATCAACTAATGGTGCAAAAACATTCATCAATAATACTGCAAGCATCATACCTTCTGGATAAGCAGGATTAAAAACTCTAATTAGTACTGCAAAAACACCTATAAGAAACCCAACAATTAATTTCCCTCTATTTGTTTGAGCAGCTGTAACAGGATCCGTAGCCATAAAGACTGCGCCAAAAGCAAAACCTCCTAAAACTAAATGAACGTGAGCTGGTAATTTCATAAATTCAGTTGCACCCCATAAATTAAATAATATTCCCATTACTAATCCTCCAGCAAATACTGAAATCATTGTTCTCCAGCTTCCAATTCCTGTAATTAATAATATAAAAGCTCCAATTATTATTGCTAAAGTAGAAGTCTCAGAACAAGAACCTATCATAGATCCGTTAAAATAAGAAAAAAACATGTTGCTATTATACTCTATACCAGCAGCAAATTCAGCTAATGGAGTAGCACCTGAGTATCCATCAGGTTGATCAGAAATCCATACCTTATCACCGCTTAATTGAGCAGGATAAGCAAAAAATGCAAAAGCTCTAGCTGTAAGAGCTGGATTTAAAATATTCATACCTGTTCCCCCAAAAACTTCTTTACCAATAACAACAGCAAATACTACAGAAACAGCTAACATCCATAGTGGAATAGTTATTGGCATAATCATAGGAATTAATAAACCTGTTACTAAATACCCTTCATTTACCTGATGACCTCTAAATATAGCAAATGCAAATTCAACTGTTAGACCAACAATATAGGAAACTAATATTAATGGTAACATTTTTAAGGATCCGTATTTAAAACTATTGAATACTGTAGAGTCCTGACCAATTGAATTGAAATAAATATCACCAATATTCCACATTCCAAAAAATAAACATGGAAGAAGAGCTACTATTACTGTAAACATTGTTCTCTTCAAATCTATAGCATCCCTAATATGGGATCCTGAATGTGTAGTGTGATCAGGAACAAATAAAAAAGTTTCAAAAGCATCATATGCAGGAAACATTTTTTCTAATTTACCTCCTTTAGTAAAATGAGGCTTGACAGAATCTAATAAATTTCTAAATAATTTCATTAGCTATTTTCTTTTCTAATTAAATCTAATCCTCTTCTAATAATACTCTGTACTTCTATTTTTGATGTACATACAAATTCACATAATGCAAAGTCAGATGGAGAAACTTCATATATTCCTAAATTTTCCATTAATTCGATATCCTCAATCATAATTGCCTTTATAAGTTGATTTGGATAAATATCCATCGGTAATACTTTCTCATATTGACCAGTCATTACATATGCTCTTTCTTCACCATTAACATTCGCATTAATAATAAACTTTTTCAATGGCATCAACCAAGAAAAATAAGATCTTGAAAAAGAAAACTTTTCTAGACCTGGTAATAACCATCCTAAAAAATCAGAAGAATCACCCTCTGGAATAGCTGTTAACTGATAATCATAAAAACCTAAACTTCCAGATTTTTCTATTTTAGAACCAGTTAAAACATCACCACTAATAATTCTAGTATTTCCTTCTTTTAAATTATCCTTCAAAAAATTACTAACACATGTACCTAAAATAGTTCTATAATATTTTGGTCTTTTAATTTGTGATCCGGAAACTGCTATTATCCTAGAAAAATCATATTTAAAATCTTTAAATAATGTAGCTATTGTTAGTATATCTTGCGGATTTAAATACCATACAACATCATCTTTATTAATTGGATCAATATGATGTATTTGAATTCCAACATTCCCTGATGGATGAGGACCATATACACTATTGATCTGTACACCTTTACAATTAGTAAAAACTTTTGATGGATTTGAGTAACCATCTAAATTTAAGTGAGTTGTGCCATTTGTTAGTTTTGAAACTATATCAATACCGAACTGAAATAAATCCTCTTTTCCATATAATGCAAAATCATTATCAATAGATATTGGAGCCGTATTAAATGATGAAATAAAAATAGACTTAGGAATATCAATAGGATTGGCAATAATATCATATGGTTTTTGACGAATAAATGGCCATAAACCATTATCACACATGAAAGTAATAATTCTATTTCTATCTAAATCATTAATATTAACAGGACTAATTTTCTTATATCTTATTTTGTCTTCAGCATTAATTATTATTTTCAATATTCTTCTTTTTTCTCCTCTGACTATATCAGAAACAACTCCACTTACAGGAGAACAGAATTTAATTTTCTCATTATATTTATCATGAAATATAACACTTCCAGCTTCAATTAGATCTCCAATTTTTACATTCAATTTAGGTGTTAATGAATGAAAATCTGTTGGCTTTAACTCAAAGGTTTTAGATTGATCAGTATTAGAGTAAACCTGTTCAGCTTCACCTCTCAATGGAATGTTTAAACCTTTTGTTAATCTAACCTCTAAAGACATCTATATTTTTATTATATTTATATTTTGCAAAATTATAAATTTGCAATGAACATATAAACATAAATGATGAATTTTTTTTATGAATTTTATAATTAAAACAATTGTTATAATAATTTGTTTAATAGGACAAATGTATCAACTATATAGTCAATATGTATTTGAGGAAGAAATTTATGACAAAAACATTCATACCGTTACACTGCATTTAGAAGAAGATCCTTTATCACAGCCTATAATAAGACTCGGATCATCTGATAAAATTTTACTGTCCTTTGATGATTTTTCAGAAAACTTAGAAGATTATTATTATACGATTATTCATTGTAATTCAGATTGGAAAGAATCTGATTTGATTACTTCAGAATATATTTATGGTTTTTATGAAAATAGAATCGATAATTATCAATTCTCATTTAATACTTTTAAAGACTACGTTCATTATGAATTGCTTTTCCCTCAAGAACTCATGAAGCCATTATTATCTGGAAATTATATATTAAAAATATTCAAAAAAGAAAATAATTCAAATACTGTAACTTTTTATAAAAGATTTAAAGTTATTGATGAAAAAATAAGTATATCAGCAATTGTAAAAAGATCTAATATTATAAATGAAAGAAAATATAAACAAGAGATTGATTTTGAAATAAATCATGCTAATTTTTTGATATCTAATCCATACACAGATGTAACAGTAGTTATTCAGCAAAATAATAGAGAAGATAATAAAATTACTGATTTAAAACCTATATTTATAGATCAGGACAAAATTAGATATGACTTAGAAGAGATAAATACATTTGAAGGTGGTAATGAATACCGTAATTTCGATACAAGAAGCCTACGTTTTTATTCAGAAAGAATTAAAAAAATAGATTATAATGATACAATTGAGGAAATTAATGTAATTCTTAAAACTGATATAGGAAAAAGTTTTGAAGAATATATCACTAAACCTGATTTAAATGGAGAGTTTTTGATAAATAAGCAAGAAGCCTGGAACTCAAGCATAGAAGCTGATTATATAAATGTATATTTCTCATTAAAAGAATCAAGAATAATAGATTCATTAGAAATCTATATTGTCGGAAAATTCACTAATGGTAAAATTCTAGAAAAATTTAAATTAAAATTCAATCCAAAAAATAGAAATTATGAATGTAACAGTCTATTGAAGCAAGGTTACTATAACTATACATATGTAACTAAAAATAAAAAAAACAATAAAACATCAACAAAAATAATTGATGGTAATTTTTTTCAAACAAAAAATGATTACTATATATATGTATACTTCAATGAAATTGGCAAAGATTATCAACAATTAATAGGATTTATTAAAACGTCTTCAGAATTATTTTGAGATATAATTCATATAATTATCTTAGCAAAAAATATAAATTTAATAAATATGGATAAAGGATTTTTTAATGTTCCAGTACCTAAATGTGAAACTATAAAAGGTTATACACCTAACTCTAAAGAAAAAATAGAAGTTATAAATGAGTATGAGAAGATGTATAATTCTCAAATTGATATCCCAATGTATATTGGTGATCAGGAAGTATATACAAATAATAAAATTAATATCACTCCACCACACGATCATAAACATATTATAGGAACTTTTAACTATGGAAATAAGAATGATGTTAAAAATGCAATTAACCAAGCATTGAAAGCTAGAAAGAAATGGAGTCAAATGAGTTGGGAGCACAGAGCCTCAATATTTTTAAAGGCTGCTGATTTACTAGCAGGTCCATTTAGATCTAAAATGAATGCATCTACAATGTTAGCTCAAAGTAAAAATGTATTTCAGGCAGAGATTGATGCAGCATGTGAGTTAATTGATTTCCTTAAGTTTAATGTAAAATACATGACAGATCTATACAAAGAACAACCTGAATCATCTCAAGGAATCTGGAATAGAATGGAACATCGTCCACTGGAGGGGTTTATTTTTGCTATAACTCCATTCAACTTCACATCAATATGCGCTAATCTTTGTGCAGCACCAGCTATGCTTGGAAATGTTATTGTCTGGAAACCAGCTGACACACAAGTATATTCTGCTAAAATAATAATGGATTTATTTAAAGCCGCAGGCCTTCCTGATGGTGTTATAAATATGATAACTTTAGACGGACCAACAGCTGGAGATGTAATATTTAAACATCCTGATTTCTCAGGACTACATTTTACTGGTTCAACTAAAGTTTTTCGTAAACTTTGGAAAGAAATTGGTAATAATATTGATAAATACAAGACTTACCCAAGAATAGTTGGTGAAACTGGTGGGAAAGATTTTATAATAGCTCATAAATCTTCTAATTATTTAGAAGTAGCAACTGCTATCAGTAGAGGCGCATTTGAATATCAAGGTCAAAAATGCTCAGCAGCAAGCAGGGCATATATTCCATCAAATATTTGGGGTGAAGTCAAAGAAAAAATTATAGAAGATGTAAAAAGTTTTAAAATAGGTCCTCCAAATGATACATCCAACTTCATTAACGCTGTAATTTCAGAACAAGCATTTGATAACATTAAATCTTATATAGACTACGCTAAGAAATCAAATGAATCAGAAATAATTGCAGGTGGAAATTATGATAAAAAATCAGGATATTTTATTGAACCTACAATCATCGTTACTACTAATCCAAAATTTAAGACAATGTGCGAAGAAATTTTTGGACCAGTAATAACAATATATGTTTATGAGGAAGATAAATGGGAAGAAACTCTAGAAATTGTAAATAACACCTCAGAATATGCTCTGACAGGGGCTGTTTTTTCTATTGATAGATACGCTGCTTTAACTGCATGTAAAATTTTAGAAAATTCAGCTGGAAATTTTTATATAAATGACAAACCTACAGGTGCTGTTGTAAGTCAGCAACCTTTTGGTGGAGCTAGAAGTTCTGGTACCAATGATAAAGCAGGATCAATACTTAATTTATATAGATGGATATCTCCAAGGACAATTAAGGAAAATTTTGTACCTCCAAGAGATTATCAATATCCCTTTTTAAGAAAATAAGGAATGTATTTTAATTACTTGTGGTAGAATCAAATTTTTATTATCATTTAAAATAATATAATCAGATAAGAATTCTTTTTTTTCTTGAGAATATTGATTATTCATTCTGTTTAACACTTCCTTCCTAGATATTTTGTCTCTATTTATCGTTCTATTAATACGTAAATCTTTAGGTGATGAAACACAAATAACAGCATCTAATAATTCAGCAGAATTACTTTCAAACATAATAGCTGCCTCCTTAATTATGTAAGCATTGTTTTGCAAACTAATCCATTTGAGAAAAGATTCTTTAACTAAAGGATGAATTAAAGAATTTAATCTAGTTAATTTACTTTTATTAGAGAAAACAATAGAAGCAAGTTTTTTTGTATCTAACTTATTATTTAAATAAATATCATTTCCAAATTCACTTTCTAACTTACATTTTAATAGTGGTGAGTTTGAAATAATATTTTTTGAAACCAAATCTGAGTTAAACACTGGTACACCTAAAGATTTAAAAACTTTAGAAACGTAAGTTTTTCCACTTCCAATAGAACCTGTAATTCCTATTCTCTTCATGATATTAAATTATAATATATAGATTCATACATTGGCACTATATTAGGCAAGTCAAACTTTGATGAGTGTATAACAGCATTATCTTTATAAGTTTTAAGTAATTTTTTATTATTTAAAAGTTTAATTGAATTATGCGCCATTTCATCAATATTTCCTACTTTTGATAGATTACCTGTATAACCTTCAATATTTACTTCGGGAAGTCCTCCTGAATCTGATGAAATAATTGCAGTTCCACTTGCCATTGCTTCAAGAGCAACTAAACCAAAACTTTCTGTCTGAGATGGTAATAAGAATATATCTGATATTGATAAAAACTCTTCAACAGATTTAAGTTTTCCCATAAATAATACTTTGTTATTGATACTTAGTTTTCTACATAAAATTTCCGCTCTTTTTCTTTCTGGGCCATCACCAATCATTATCAATTTTGAAGAAACTTGTTCTTGAACGATATTAAAAATTTTAATTACATCTAAAACTCTTTTAACTTTTCTGAAATTTGATATATGTATTAGAAGATTATCGTCATTATTTACAATTTTAGACTTAATTTTATCATCTATTTTGGAAGAATACAAGCTTTTATCAATAAAATTAGGAACAACATCAATTTTCTTATGAATGTTAAAGTGAGAAATTGTTTCTTTTTTTAAATTTTCAGAAACACAAGTAACAGCATCTGACATATTAATAGCGTATTCAATTACTGGTTGAAATGACTTATCCTTTCCTAACAATGTTATATCAGTACCATGAAGAGTAGTAACTATTGGAATGCTTTTTCCATAAGTTTCTAAAATATGCTTTGCCTGAATAGCTGCTGAAGCATGAGGTATAGCATAATGTACGTGTAGTATCTCTATATTTTCATGAATTACTACATCAACAAGTTTAGAAGTTAAATTAAGCTCATATGGTGTATAATCAAATAAAGGGTAATTTGGAACATTAACTTCATGAAAAAAAGTATTTTCTGAAAAAATATCTAATCTGAAGGGTTGACTATAACTGATAAAATGTACTTCGTGACCTTTATTTGCTAAAGAAATACCTAACTCTGTAGCAACAACACCACTACCACCGTAAGTAGGATAACATACAATACCAATTTTATATTTTCTGAAATTATCCAAACAATCTATATATTTCTTTCATAATATTCGTTCTAACATTCATTTTTAATAATTTGATATTTTCTGCATTAGGATTAATCCTATTAGAAAGAAAAATAAAAGTAATTTCATTTATTGGATCTACCCAAGCTATAGTGCCAGTAAATCCAGTATGACCAAATGAATAACTTGAAGCATCTTCACATGTAGAACCTCCCCTATTACCATTTTTTATAGTAATGGAAGGCTTATCAAATCCTAAAGCTCTTCTATTATGATTTTCAGGGTATTGATACATTGTAAAGTGTTTCAATGTACTTTCTTTAAAATAGATTTCTCCACCATATTCACCATAATTTAAATACATCTGCATTATCTTTGCTAAGTCATTAGCACTAGAAAAAATACCAGCATGGCCAGCGACTCCTCCCAACATAGCAGATCCTTGATCATGAACATATCCGTGTATCAATTGACTTCTATAAGTATAATCAAATTCTGTAGGGACAATTTTATCCTTATTTAATTTAATTAAAGGGTTATATCCTAAATCTATTAAACCTAATTTTTTATATATAATTTTTTCCAATAAAATATCAATATTTTCTTTATAATTATTTTCTATGATATCCATTAAAAAATAATATCCCAAATCAGAATATAAATACTTCTTATTATCGTTCAATTTTGAATATTTAATTTGCTTAATAATTGAATCTTTAACTGAATAATGTGCAAAAATACCATCAGCCACACTATAAGGATAATCAATCGATATTTTATCATCATATAAAAAAGTGTCTAGAAATTGTGAATATCCATTAACTGAATCTGTATATAATGTCTTTTTATAGAATGGTATCCATGACTTTAATCCAGATTGATGAGAAAGAATTTCTCTAATAACAAGATCTTTTTTATTTGAGGTATCTAAATCTAAATATGCTCCTAAATTATAATCTAAATTAATATCTCCATCATCATACATTTTCATTATCATTGGTAGAGTTGAAGTTATTTTAGTAATTGAAGCAATGTCATAAATATCAGAGTTATTTACTTCTCTATTCTTATTATAAGTATGAAATCCATACGATTTATTAATTATTACTTCACCTTCTTTAGCCACAAGTATTTGACAACCAGGAAAAGCCTTTTCATCTATACTTTTTCTAATGATACTATCAATAATATTTAATTCTGAATCTTTGACCCCAAACTTTTCAGGAATTGTATAAGACAATCTTGTTTTCTCAGTAAAAATACCATGATTTAAAAGAAAATGTTTCGTACTTACAGGAACTCTTCCAACAATTGGTATTCCACCAAAGATAGCTTGAGCTGTTAAATTCTGAGATAATTTACTATTCTGATATGATAACATAAGTGCATCAAAATTATTAACAAATAAAAAAGAATTCAATGAATAAGGATTTGCAAAAAGACTTACAATAACTTTTGACTGTACAGATATATTTTGTATAAAAAGATCTATTTTTTTACTAAAACTATAACTCTTCCATGGATGGATATTAGACTTATGAATAGATATAATAACCAAATTATATTTGTTTAGATTAGATAACATTCCATCTAGTTGATCTTGACTGATAGATTCAGATATCTTATAATGATCAATTCTAGCATATTTAGAAAGTGTATTTTGAAATTCACTTGAACTTTCACCTATAGATATTGAAGCTATATTCAATGTATCTAATCTTTTTATAGGAATTAAATTATCATAATTATGAAGTAATGTTAATGAATTTGACACTAATTGATGATTTAATAATACAGCTTCATTTGTATTTAATTCATTTTTAACTTTCTCGATATTAAGAGATGAAAAATTATTTAATCCCATCCAATATTTATTTCTAAGTATTTTTTTACATCTATTATCTATTATATCCTGAGTAATAACACCATCATCAATGGCTAACTTTATTTGAGTAATAGCCTTTGAAACATCTTCAGAAAAAAGTAACACATCATTACCAGCTAAAAAAGCTTTTAAATCAACAATCCCAGGTTCATAATAATTACTAACACCTTTCATGTTTAATGCATCAGTAAAGATTAAACCATTAAATTTTAAATCATGTTTTAATATACCTGAAACAACTTTTTTTGATAATGAAACTGCAAGGTCTTCTGTATCATCTAAAGATGGAACATGCAAATGAGCTGTCATGATTGCACCTAAACCATTTTCAATCAGCAACTTATAGGGACTCAACTCAACATCAAAAATTCTATTTTTACTATGGTAAATTACAGGAAGTTCTTTATGTGAATCAGTCTCTGTATCACCATGACCAGGAAAATGTTTAGCACATGCTAAGACATTATTATCCTGTAAACCTTTCATATAATTTAAAGATAATTCTCCAACCCTTTTTGGACTTTCACCGAATGACCTGTTTCCAATTATAGGGTTATCTGGATTGAAATTCACATCTACAACTGGAGCGAAATTAATATTCACACCTATTAATTTACACTGTCTAGCAATTTCTACTCCCATTTGATAGATAAGTTTTTCATCATGAATTGCTCCTAATGTCATTTGCCATGGAAATCGTATTGAGGAGTCTAACCTCATAGAAACACCCCATTCAGCATCCATAGCTACCATTAAAGGAACATTTGAAGCATCTTGATACTGATTAATTAATTTTGCCTGTCTCACCGGTCCACCTTGCATAAAAATTAATCCTCCAATACCATGATTATTAATCAGATCTTTTATATCTTTTGTATGAGATGATCCTTTATTAGAATATGCTGCAATCATAAATAACTGACCTATTTTCTCTTCTAAACTCAATGTTGAAAAAACTGAATCAACCCAAATTTCGGAATCACTATTATAATCAACATATTGAGAATAGGATAATAATGGAATAAATATTGATATAATAAAAATTCTATACATATGCTCCTGTTACTGAATCTCTTATCTGTTCATTCTTTTTTGCTTCAGTATATCCTTTTGCATTATTCTTAAATCCAGTATGAGCAATAATTTGAATATCAACTATTTTAGATTCAATTATATTATTTTTTTTATCAACAATTCGGTTTTGTCTAAGAAATCTAGAATATTTGTCTTTATTGAGTACTGGAAAATCACATTCCCATTGTCTTGAAAAGACTACTTTTTTTAATTCATACTCAACATTATTAATAGATATCAATTTAATATCTGCATAAACTATTTCTCCCTTTTTAACAGTATTCATTTGTTTTTTTTACAAATTTAAAAAAGTATAAATTTAATTTTTAACAGAATTAATATATTTAATGTAGTTTATTAACAATTACTAAATAGATAATGCATTAATATACAATCTTTTGCAATTTTTTATTCTTAAAAATATCTATAAATTCAATAATATAAATTCCTGAAGACAATCCATAAATAGGCGTCATAGATTGATAATTATTAATAGTCTGTACTTTTTTACCATTTATGTCATATATAGATAATTCATCAATATTGAATAATGAATTTACATATAAAAAACCATCAAAGAAATAAGCATTTGTATAAATTTCAGATTCATTAATATTTGTTGAATTATCTTTATTAACAGTGTACTGATAAGAATATGTTTGATCACCAGAATTTCCATTATTACCATTCGCAGTCAATGAAGTAACATAGAAATCTATAGTAGTAAATGGAGATGAAGACTGAGGAGCTGTCCAATTAACAGTCCAACTTTTAGAAGCGGATCCAGTAGTTCCAGTAATTTTATGAGTTACAGATTCTCCGTTATTTAGTAATTTGGTTTGTGATGAATTAACAATGGAAAAACCTCCTACTTTATTTCCAAAAGATTCAGCTGTTAGTTCAAAACCATATTTAGTAAATGATGGATGAGATGAAATAACAGTGAAAGAATATGTTTGTCCAGGTGTATAAATAAAATTTTGAATATCTGTATTTAAAATAACGTTTCCTGGTCCTGAATTAATAATACCACTATGACAATCTGTACAATTTCCACCATCGATTGGAGAATTTGTCTTACCTCCTGGAGATCCAGAAGAAAAACCAGTTGAATTTTCTGGAAAAATTACAATAAATAAAGCAAAAAATATTAATAATAAAAATAAAAAATTTCTCATAATTTAACTTTTTAATCTTGGATCTAATGCATCTCTAGATGCTTCTGCTATCATGTTATATATAGTAATAGTTAAAAATATAGCAATTCCTGGAAATAAAATTAACCACCAAGCCTCAATATTACCTCTTCCTAAATTTAATAATGATCCCCAAGTAACAACATCATCGGGAACACCTATCCCAAGAAATGATAGTCCACTTTCAATTAAAATAGCAGATGCTATCCCAAAAGCAATACTAACAAAAACTGGTGCCAATGCATTTGGCAACGCATGTTTAAATATTGTTCTAGTAGAAGAAAAACCTAATGATTTAGAAGCTTGAATAAATTCTAAAGATTTAACTCTTAATAGTTCAGCTCTAGTAAAACGTGCAATTCTAGTCCAACCAGTAACACCAATAATAACCATAATAATTGTAAGGCTTCTTTCCATAACAGCTGTTACTGTAATAATTAAAATTAATCTTGGTATAGAATTTAATAATTCAATACCTCTAGAAATAATTGAGTCTACCGGCACAGTTACTTCTTGAGTAAACCACTTAATAGATATAAATTTACTAATAAATCTGAAAGTAAATATAATTCCAATAATAAATAATGCTGAAATTAAAAACTCTACAACACCTTGTAAATTACTTTGTGAGAAACCTTCTTGTATAGCATACATTCTCCATCCAAATCCGTAAAATAATCCAAAGAACAATCCCAATATTGTCATATAATATTTTATTCTTCTCATCTTTAGATCCCTGTCTCCAAAATATCCCGCTAGTGAACCAAGAAGAATTCCTAAAAATGAAGCAATTCCCATAGAAATTAATCCAACCTTCATTGCAATTCTAGTTCCATGAATTAATCCAGAAAATAAATCTACACCTTTTCCATCAGTTCCTAAATGATGTCTAAATTTCTTAGGAGCATTTATTGTTTTACCATTATAATTTGTAAAAACTTGATTACCTGTAGGAGAAACATAATCATTATTTTCCTTATCTAAAAAATCAGGAGAATACGGAATTGGAGCAAATATTACTTTATCTAAATTCATTTTCCTCCAATCTGTAATATCATATTGTATTTTTTCTAACTCTCCAGTATTTGGATCAACTATTTCAACAGTAGTATTTTTATCTTCAAATGCAGGATACATAGTAACCCCTTTATATACAGCATATAAAGGTTGACTATTTGCAATAAATGGAGAAAATCTTGCAATTAAAATCAGTAAGAATAATAAATATAAGCTAAATAAAGCAATTTTATTCTTCTTAAACTGTAACCATGCATACTTTTGAAATGAAAAATTATTTTCATCCGATTTTTTCTTTGAAGCTATTCTAAAACCTAATAAAATACCCGCTATTTCTGTAATAATTGATGGATATATTACCCATGCTAAAACTAATCCAAATAAAATGTTTTTAATTAACCTAGGTAAAAAATAATCTTCGTTTTTACTTTCAATATTAGAAGCAATATATAATGAACCTCCTATAAATAATAAAGAATATAAAATTAATAAATATTCAGATACATCTCCAATATTATTATAAAATATTAAAGTTGAATATATTAATGATATAGAAAGTGTATAAATAAAATCTTTTGTGTTTTTTATATTTATAATCATAATGTTTATTTATATGAAATTCTTGGGTCTACTACAGCATAAAGCAAATCTGATACTAAATAACCAACCATAGTTAAAAAACCAATTAGAGTGAAGAAAGATATTATCATTGGATAATCATAATTTAATACAGCATTAAAAATCTCAGTACCCATGCCAGGAATTGAGAAAATTACCTCAATTATAACAGAACCACCTACACATGTTGGGAAAATAGCTGCAAAAACAGTGATAATAGGTAATAACGAATTTCTTAAAGCATGCTTAAATATTACTGTGTTTTCTGATAAACCTTTAGCTCTAGCTGTTCTAATATAGTCTTGAGAAACAATTTCAATCATTCCAACTCTCATTATTCTACTTAAAAAAGCAAATGAACCATATGTATATGTAATTAATGGCAATACTAAATACGGTAACTGATGCTGAATTCTTTCTATATTAAAGATACCCCAATTTTCATCAAAAATTATAGGATCTTTAATTCCAGATTCTGGGAACCATAAAAGAATATCAGGATTTGCAAACAAAAGTAAGAGAACAGTTCCTACAAAAAATGATGGTAATGAATACAACATAAATAATATTAAAGAAATACCTTTATCAGAATTTGAATCTTTATTAATAGCTGAATATATACCCAAAGGAAGACTAATTAAATATGCTATTAATATTGATAGTAAAGAAAGAGTAAAAGATATTCCAACTTTATTCCAGATCTTATCTTTTATTGGTTGAGAATCTTTATATGAAACTCCAAAATCTCCTCTAATGATTCCTTTTCTTTCTGTTTTTTTTGAATGAAACAAATCACCAAAAACCCACCAATGATATTGTGAATTGACACCATACCAATTTATCCAAGGAATAAATGTTTTCCATCTAGTTTCAGAATCTCCTAATAAATTAAAGTTATTTTTTAAATTTTCATAGGGATCTTTTAAAGATGGAAAATAAGTATCAAAAATTATTAATTGATCTAAATTTTTATATTTATCCTCAACAATGTTATCTCTATTTTCTTCTAACAAACCTACTATATTAAAGCCAATTTGATTTAACTCTTCATTAACTTTGTTTCGATCTAAATTAGTATCCAAAGCAAATATTAATTCAATATCAATACTTTGTTGTTCTCTTTGTAAATTTAATAATGACTTGTAATAATTGTCAATAGCTGACCAATTACCAAATTTATGAATTAATCTTTCTAAATTCTCTCTCTGGTCCCTGTCCTGAACTTTATATAAAGTGTCACAAGAAGCTAAATTTGAGACACTTAAATAAAATAAAGGAAGGTCAAGACCTAATTTTTTTCGTAATTTTTGTTTGTCTTTTTTTAAAGTTCCTGATTGCTGATCAGCACCACCTTCATTTCCTGCAGCTTTTGATAATGATTCAACTGGATCACCTGGAGCACATGTGCTTACTAAAAATGCAATCAATGAAATCGCAATAATCATTGGAACAAATGAAATAAGTCTTTTTAATGTATATTTTAACATATTTTAATTTTCAATATTAGTCGGAACTAAATTAATGTTGCTTAATTTTAGATTATTTAATATCACACCAGGTCTTTCTGTATACATATTCCTATTATCAAACCTCTTACTAATAGCAATTTTACTTTTAGATGAAAACAAAAATACATATGGTTGTTCATCATATATTTTAGCTTGCAACTTCCATAATGCTGCCAGATGATCTTCATACACAAGTGAGGTATTTGCTTCTTCTATCAAGGCATCAGATTCCGCATCTCCAAAACCACAAAAATTCGAACCTTTAGTTACCCAAGAAGATGTGTGCCATAATTGCATAGGGTTTGAATATGATGCAGACCCACCCCAACCTCCTAACATAGCGTCAAATTTATGCTCTTGTGCATTTTTATAAAAAAGTGTAAAATCCATTGGATCCGGATTAGCTTCTATACCAGCTTTGTACATACTTTCCTTAATCATAAGAACTATTTCTTTAGTGATTGGGCTACTCATATAACTTAAATTAAAAGACATCTGCAACTTTTCTCCATCTATAACTTTATCCCTAATATTATCACCATCGGTATCAATCCATCCAGCTTCATCTAATATTTTTTTAGCCATCTCGATATCTAATGGTATTAAATCAAGATTATGATTATATGTCTTTTTTAATTGTGAAATTTGTGATGCTTGTCGAATAGCTTTTCCGTCAAGAATTACTTCAATAATTTGATCAACTGGAACAGTGTATGCAACCGCCCTCCTAACATCTTTATCTGTAAAAAATTTTTTATGTTCAATACCATCAGGTTTACAATTTAACCCCAAATAATTATAAACATACCTATCAATATATTCTGATTCATAATTTTCATTAAAATATTCTCTTTTACGGAGCTTTTTAAATGATTTGGTACCAATACTAGTAGAAACATCAATTTTATTGCTTTTCAATGATAGATATACTGCAGCATCTTCCTTGATAATTTTAAATATTATCTTTTCAGGATAATTTTGATTATACACAGATGGAGTATTATTTCCCCACCAATTGTCTTTTCTTGAAATAATAATATACTCATCTGTTTCCATAGAAGTTACTTGATAAGGCCCTAATCCAACTAACTTCTCCGGCACAAAAGAATTATCATCACTATTATACTTAATAAAATATTCTGACAATTCTTCATTAACATACTTTTCATCAAATTTTTCATCAAAGATATTTTCATAAGAAATATTATCTAAAATATTTTCAGGATCAATCAAAGATTTTTGCTGCATGTATAACTCAGAAAAAATAGTCTTATTACTTACATGTTTATTATGAGCAACCATGGTAAACTTTAAAGGATTATCTTCATATAATTCAATTGATTTTATAACAGTAGAATAATTAGATCTAATTTGAGTGTTATTAGTCAAAGGGCAAAGCATTGTTTTAACACTAAAATCAACATCTTTTGCAGTAAATGGTGTACCATCATCCCATTTAATCCCATCATTTATTATATATGTGTAACTTAAACCATCTTCGGAAATTTCAGGCATGCTATCAACTAAAAATGGAATATATTCTAAAGTTTCATGATCTAACTTTACTAAAGTTTTTTGAGTATACTGAAAAACGAAAGATCTAATAGAAGAATTAGAATTAAAAGGATGAAGGCCATCAGGCCAAGCTGAAATATGTTGAATAACATAGTTATCATCTCCTCTTTCATGAATACAAGACTGTAATATTATTATAGATAAAATAATAATGAATAGATTTTTAAACATAAATAAGTATTTATATACGCAAATATAATATTTGAGATTTGCATAAACTCTAAAATTTGAAAAAAAATAAAACTGAAAATTATTTGTAAGTAATTTAGATTATAATACTTTTGCAACCCTAAAAGTTCTTGAATATTTTAAGGAGAGGTGCCAGAGTGGCCGAATGGGGCTCCCTGCTAAGGAGTTGTACCTTTACGGGTACCAAGGGTTCGAATCCCTTTCTCTCCGCACAAAAAAAAATTTTTTTTATACTAAATAATAAAAGTTTTTATACATTT
>CESM01233027.1_pt1 | contig 37733 bp, 30 predicted proteins | sample 361421 | NCBI WGS metagenome assembly CESM01 (sample SAMEA2622219, study PRJEB7988) | marine metagenome | isolation source: saline water (ENVO:00002010), including | reverse complement strand
AGAAGCAGACATTGTCTTTTTATTAGACATGAACTCTATTGAAAGAGTTGGAGAGTATAAAGTTGTTCTGAAAGAATCTAATGCAATAAAAATCATGTTAGATCATCATCAAAATCCAGATTATGATTCAGCAGATATAATCATTTCTGAACCTAATAGATCTTCTACTTGTGAACTTTTATATGATTTTGTCTCACAATTAGGTTTAACTCATTTAATTGATTCTGAATCATCAGAATGTATATACGCAGGTATTATGACTGATACAGGTTCATTTAAATTTCCTTCTACTACTGAATCTACTCACAAAATTGTTTCTGATTTAATAAATATTGGTGCTGATAATGCAAAGATTCATGATTTTATTTATGACACTTTTACTTTTGATAGGCTTAAATTATTAGGATACTGTATTAATGAAAAATTAACAGTATTGTCAGAGTATAATACAGCTTACATATCACTAAATGAAAGAGAGCTAAATAATTTTAATTTCAAAAAAGGTGATACTGAAGGAATCGTTAATTATGCATTAGCTATTAAAAATATTATATTTGCAATCTTTATTGTAGAAAAAGAAGGTCAAGTTAAATTGTCATTTAGATCTAAAGGAGATTTTAGAGTTGATCTTTTTGCTAAAGATTATTTTAACGGAGGAGGACATATTAATGCTTCTGGAGGTGTTTCTAAATATAATCTTGAAAAAACAATAAAATATTTAATTGAAATGATAAATAAAGATAAAAAAAAATTAATTAAAAATTGATTATATGAAATTAATAAATTTAACTAAGTCATTACTTTTGGTAGTATCAATAATTGGATGTAATTCAGCAGATTCTCAAAATTCTAGACTTTTTATTCCTAAAACTAAAAAAATTGAAAAAAATAATATGCAAGCAATAATTAAAACTTCTAAAGGAGATATAGTTCTTGAACTAGAATATGAAAAAACTCCTATCACTGTGGCGAACTTTGTATGTTTGGCTGAAGGAACTATAAAAAACTCAGCTAAAGAATTAGGCACACCTTATTATGATGGACTTAAGTTTCATAGGGTAATAGATAATTTTATGATTCAAGGTGGATGTCCAGATGGTAACGGTATGGGTGGTCCAGGATATAATTTTCCAGATGAATTTCATCCAGAATTGAAGCATGATAAACCTGGTATATTGTCAATGGCAAATGCAGGTCCTGGAACCAATGGGTCACAATTTTTTATTACTCATAATGAGACTCCTTGGTTAGATAATAAGCATACTGTATTTGGACATGTTGTTGAAGGTCAAGAAGTTGTTGATTTAATTAAGCAAGATGATATTATTGAGTCTGTTACTATTGTCAAGAATGGTAGTGCAAAGAATTTTGATGCACTAAAAGTATTTACTGAATCAATTTTATCTATTAAGAAAGTAGAAGAACTAAAACGTAAAAAACAGCAGAAAATTAATATGGAAACTAGAAATAAAATTATAAATAGCAAAAGTTTTACCACTGAAAGTGGTCTTATTTGTCAAATGATGGTTGCAGGAAACGGTGATTCTCATCCTACTTCATCTAGCACAGTAAAAGTTCATTATACAGGAAAGTTAGAGGATGGCACAGTTTTTGATTCTTCAGTTGATAGGGGAGAACCTATTTCTTTTCCTCTAAATAGAGTTATTCCTGGATGGACTGAAGGAGTTCAACTAATGGTTGTAGGTGATAAATTTAAATTCACAATCCCTGGTGAATTGGCTTATGGTGAAAGAGGTGTTCCTCAAGCTGGCATTGGTCCTAATGCTACACTTATTTTTGAAGTAGAATTGTTAGAAATTCAATAGTTCGAATTAGATTCTAATAATTCACTAAAATCTTTAGTGATTTTTTAAGAACTAATTATAAAAATAGTAGGTTTCTTATGGATATTTGGGATTATTGTTTTCCATTCTTTAATAAGTTTGCTTTCAATTTTTTGATTTATATGTGTGAGATTTGTTGCTATACAAAGTTTTGTATTGTTTGAACAAGTTTTAATTATTGATTCAAATAATTTAATATTTCTGTATGGAGTCTCCATTATTATTTGAGTTTGATTATTTTTTTTGCATAGAAATTCTAGTTTCTTAATATTTTTCTCTCTTTCCTTTTTATTAATCGGCAGGTATCCGTTAAAGGCAAATTTTTGACCATTAAATCCTGAACCCATTAATGACAATATTATTGATGATGGTCCTGAAATAGGAATTACCTCAATATTAAATTGATGAGCATAATCAACAATTTTAGATCCTGGGTCAGCTACGCAAGGAGTTCCAGCTTCTGATATTACTCCTATATCATTTCCATTTAAAATATACGATATAAAATCATCTTGAAGATTTAATTTATTGTGCTTTCCGTATTCGTGAAATATTATTTTATCAATATCTCTATCTTTGTCAATGATTTTTATAAATCTTCTTGAGGTTCTAATATTTTCTACAATGAATATATTGATCTTTTTTATAGAATTATATACAGATTGGGGCAATGAATTTTGTTCACTTCCTTCAGCAATAGTTGTTGGGATTAAATAGAGCTTGCCTTTTGTTATATTTTCTCTATAATTTTGTTGCATGCTTTATCTAACATATTATAGACTGTTTGAAATCCATCTCCATCTCCATAATATGGATCAGGGATACTGTCAAAATCATTTTCATTAACTTCATCTAATATTAAATTAATCTTTTCTTTTTCTTCAACCGAATTAGATAAAGATATTAAGTTTGAGTAATTATGTTTATCCATTGCATATATTCTATCAAATCTTGCGAAATCATCTCTAGTAAATTGTCTTGCTCTTTGATTGCTAATGTCAATTCCATATTTTTTTGCTATCTCTATAGATCTTATATCTGGTTTTTTACCTATATGAAATGATGAAGTTCCAGCAGAGTCTACAAAAATCTTGTTGTTGAGATCTTTATTTTTTAAGATGCCTTCTGCTAAGGGAGATCTGCATATATTACCAAGACATACCATTAAGATCTTCATAAATAAAATAATTATGAATGGATTAATCTTTTTTCAATATCTGAAACGAATCCTTTAAATCTTTTGTCTGTATCTGCTAAGTTGTTAACAGTTTTGCAGGCATGTAAAACTGTGGCATGATCTTTATTTCCACAATGTTTTCCTATATGTGCTAGAGAAGATTTTGTTAATTGTTTTGAAAAATACATTGCTAATTGTCTTGCTTGTACTATTTCTCTTTTTCTAGTTTTAGATTTCATTATTTCGACTGGAATATCAAAGTAGTCACAGACAACTTTTTGAATATAATCTATCGAAACTTCTCTAGCTGTGTTCTTAACAAATTTATCTAACATATTTTTTGCTAAGTCGATTGTAATTTCTTTTTTATTTAATGATGCTTGTGCTAATAGAGATATTAAGCTGCCTTCTAATTCTCTAACATTTGTAGTAATAGAATAGGCTATATATTCAATAACATTATAGGGTATCTCAATACCATCATTTTTTGTTTTCTTTTTAAGTATAGCTAATCTAGTTTCAAGTTCTGGTGATTGAAGGTCAGCTGCTAATCCCCATTTAAATCTTGAAAGCAATCTTTGTTCCATGCCGACAATATCTACTGGAGCTTTATCAGATGTTAAAATAATTTGTTTTCCATTTTGATGTAGATGATTAAATATATGAAAAAATACATCTTGTGTTTTTTCTTTTCCACATAAAAATTGCACATCATCAATAATTAGAACATCTATTGACTGATAAAAGTGCATGAAATCATTTGTCTTGCCATCAAGAACGGCATCAACAAATTGAGTTTGAAATTTGTCTGCAGACACATAAAGTACAGTTTTCTCAGGGAATAATTTTTTTGTCTCAAGACCTATAGCATTTGCTAAGTGAGTCTTTCCTAATCCTCCTGAACCGTATATTAAAAGCGGGTTAAATGATGTGCCTCCTGGTTTTTGAGCTACTGCATATCCAGCAGATCTAGCTAATCTATTACATTCTCCTTCAACAAAAGCATCAAATGTATAAGATGGATTAAGTTGAGGATTAATATCAATTTTTTGAAGTCCAGGTATAATAAAAGGATTTCTAATAGTAGGAGAATTATTTCCTATTGGCATGCTAATAGGATTATTTTTTACACTTGATTGATGGTTAGAAGGTATGTTTGTAATATATGGATTCTTATTTTCAATGCCATCAACAACAATATTGTAATTTAACTTTCCATCTTTTCCTAAGAATCTCTTAATAGTTTTTTTAATTAGAGTAATATAATGTTCTTCTAAATATTCAAAAAAGAATGATGAGGGAACTTGAATAGTTAATGTTTTTTCTTTAATTGCAATTGGAACAATAGGCTCAAACCAGGTTTTGAAATTTTGAGGACTTACATTGTCTTTGATTACATTCAAACATTTGTCCCATACTTCTTGACATGTTAGTGTATTCATATTAAATAGATCCTATTTTTGATTATTCTAATTAAATTATTAACTGTATTAATGAAATTTATTTCATTCAATTATGAAAACAATATTAATAAAATGTTAACAAACATTAGTTAAAAAAGATTAAAAAATATAGCTTGACAATAAACTTTTTTTTACAGTACAAAAATACTAGATTAAGATATTTTTGTATTAATCAAATATTGACTAAAATATCAGCTATTTTTCACCAATATAGTATTAGTTTCACACATTTTTATTGAAAATTTTTGATCAAAAAAATAATCAATTCGTCCAATATTAATGCCGGCCCAGCCAACTTGAACTATTTGAACTATTTTATCATCTAAATTACTAATTAATTTTGGTTCATTTAAAAATGTATGTGTATGACCTCCAATAATTAAATCAATATTTCTAGAATAACTAGCAAGAATTTTGTCTGAAACTTTTTTTTCTCTATAATCAAATCCTAAATGTGATAAGCATATAACTAAATCACATTTTAATTCTTCTTTTAATAGTTTAGAATAATAATTCGCTTTTAAGATAGGGTCTTGATATATAGTATTTCCATAAAGATCTTTAGGAACTAAACTATCTAATTCGATTCCAATTCCAAATACTCCAACTTTAATCCCTGATTTATTAAAAACTTTATATTTAAGAAACCTGTCATTCAATTCAGTCTCTGTAAAATCATAATTAGAAATTATAAATGGGAATTTACTAAATTTTAGTTGTTTTGATAATCCATTAATGCCATTATCAAAGTCATGGTTACCTAATGTTGATGCGTCATATCCCATTTTACTCATTAATCTAAATTCTAATTCACCTCCATAGAAATTGAAATATGGTGTACCTTGAAATATATCACCAGCATCTAATAGAAGGACTTGATTTCCTTCATTTCTAATATTTTTAATAATTGTTGATCTTTGAGCCATTCCACCTAATCCTTGATTCCTTCCATTTTTAATTGGTTGAATATGAGAGTGAGTATCATTTGTATGTAGAATAGTTAATTGCTTTATGTTTTTTGATTTAGCCAAGGAAATATTTGGTATAATACTCATTCCCAAAGCTCCTATACCGGTTTTCTTAATAAAATTTCTTCTACTATTTCTAATCATTATTAATAATAAATCTATTATCTTTATTAGATGATATCACTTTATTTTCTTTACAGTATTCGATAATAATATCTCTAAGTTTAACATTTAACCTTACTATTTCTTTATTTTGAAAGAAATACATTTTATCACCACCTTTCGCTAAATAATCAGATGTTAACACTCTTATTTTTTCATCATTATCAAAATTAATTTTATTATTAAGACTATAAAATACATTTGTATCAATATTATAGACTTTAATTCCTGAACATGGTTCACCTCCTCTATTGAACATATAGTTTACCAAATCTTCGGTATCTGATTTTGTAAGATGAAGTATTACTAATTCATTTTCAAATGGCATTAGAGTATAAATCATTCCTAAACTTATATCTCCCTTTGGTAACGAAGATCTAAATCCACCATTATTTAGTATGCAAATGTCAGCTGATTCTGAAAATTTTTCTAAGCATAAATCTGTAACAAAATTTCCAAGTACACCTTCAGGTTTATCTTTTCTCATCTCTATTTGTGATGTGCATATTATTTTGTCCATTATTGAATCAATTCCTTTTTTATATGGCATTATAATTTTTTCTATCTCTTTATCACTTTCTATATTTACACTTATTAAATTATTATCATAATATAACAGATCGTTATTTATCTGACATGAACTTATGAATAATATAAATGATAATATTTTATGCATAATTTTAAGAAACTTTCCTGTTAAAAGAAAGGATTAACAGTGAAACAATAATTAATTGTAGGAAAAATAGTGGATAATGTAATACTTCTATTTGCTTTTCAGAATCATCTATTTTATAGAAAAATTCCATTACTTGGTATGATAATAAAGACATACCTAAACCTATTAAATAACCAGTATTCTTCGACACATCTATTCTTCCAAGATAATTTTTTTCTTTAGCCACTAATGTCTCAGCTCTTACTAAATATCCACCAAAAATAAAAGTTATCTGGTATATACAATAAATAATTATGGCAGATATAAATGAAATTTTAAGAAATAAAAATGTTATTAGTGTTAATATCATTAATGTTTCTACAATCATTGAAATTCTAAAAAAATTTATAATATTTAAAAGTCTATCATAAAATGTTGCTAAGAATAAACTAAATATTGATAATGCAATTCCACCAATAGAGTATACTATGGGTTCTAAAGGTTTATAAATAATAAACACTATTCCAACTGATAATCCTGTAAATGATGAATTAAATAATTTATATAATAGAAAATATTTTTTATTTAGTTGCAATTTATTACTCACTTTAGTAATATGTTAATCTTCTTACTTTCGCAATTTGTTTAGCTAATCTAATAACTTGTTTTGAATAACCAAATTCATTATCATACCATGTATATAATACAGCTTCTGTTCCATTTTCTGAAACAATAGTTGCATTACTATCAAAAACTGCACAACAAGTATTTCCAATTATATCTGAAGAAACTAAATCTGGTTCTATTTGATAATTAATCTGATTTACTAAATTACCATTAAGAGCAGCATATCGGATATTTTCATTAATTTCATCAATAGATGTTGAATTAGATAATTTTAAGTTTAATATTGCTAATGATACATTTGGAGTTGGTACTCTGACTGCATTTGCGGTAAGTTTTCCTTGTAAACTAGGTATTACCTTGGTAACAGCTTTTCCAGCACCAGTAGAAGTTATTACCATATTTATAGCTGCTGATCTTCCTCTCCTTGGTTTTTTGTGCATATTGTCTAATAAGTTCTGATCATTAGTGTAAGAATGAACAGTCTCGAGATGACCCGAATAAATATTAAATTTATCTTCTATTACTTTTAATATAGGAGCTATACAATTAGTAGTGCAAGAAGCTGCAGAAAAGATATTTTCATTATCAACTTCAAGATCCTTTGAATTAACTCCATAAACAATATTTGGAACACCAGCTGCTGGAGCAGTTAATAAAACTTTACTTACTCCTGCAGATTTTAGATGCTTGGATAACTTAATTCTATCATTATATACACCAGTATTATCAATTAATAAGCTATCGTTGATATTATATCTTGTGTAATCTATCTTTTCGGGTTCTTGACCGTTTATGAATTTTATTTTTTGTCCATTTACAATAATTGATTCGTTTTCTAAATCAAGTTCAACTACTCCTTTGAATGATCCATGAACTGAGTCATTTTTAAACAGATCAGCTCTTTTAATTATTTGAGATTTATTCAAGTTTCTTACTACAATAGCTTTAAGTCTCAATTGTTGACCTTTACCAGCCTGTATAATCAATTCTCTAGCTACAAGTCTTCCAATTCTTCCAAAACCATATAAAATCACATCTTTTGCTTTATTTTTTGAATTATTAGATTTAATTATATGCAGAAGCTTGTCTTCTAAAAAGTCTTGATAAGATATTTGAGGATTGTTTAATTCAATAAACTCTGATGTTAACAATCCAATATCTATCTTACTTGGTGGAAGATTCATTTCATGTATTTTATTTGATATTGATAAAGCAATTTCTATATTATTTTCTCTTCCAATTACATTTTTTGAATATGAAAAATAATTTAATAATTCTGAAACTCCTATCTCAAGAAGTTTTTTTCTATAAAAGACTAGTTCAATTCCTTTTTCATACATAAGATTCCCTATAGTATTTAACAAATTAACACCAGTTTTTTCTTTATGTATCCAGCTTTCTAATTTTTCTTCATATGATGAGTCCATTTGATACTTTTTTTTAAATAGAATGATTTGTTTGCAAAAATAATATTATCTATTTAATATTAAACTTAAATATTCTGTATTTTTACGCACACTAATTATATTCATATGTTCTTACATTTTTATAAGTTTCAAGCAACTGGAAATGATTTCATTTTAATAGATGATAGAAAGCAAATTTTTGAAATTAATAAATCAAATTTTATAAGTTCATTATGTGAGAGAAGATTTGGTATTGGTGCTGATGGGTTAATTTTATTAAGAAATCATGATTTATATGATTTTGAAATGATATTTTTTAATTCTACCGGTGAAAAATCTACTTTTTGTGGGAATGGAGGTAGATGTATCATAGCTTTTGCTAATTTTCTATCTATTTTTGATAAAAAGTGTACATTTTTAGCATACGACGGCGTCCATATTGGTGAGATTCACGGAAATAAAGTTTCAATGAAGATGGCAGACGTTGATAATATAACTATTAATAAAAATTATACAGTTTTAGATACTGGTTCTCCTCATTTAATAAAATTAGTTGAAGATATATCTAATGTAAATGTTTTACAAAAAGGTAAAGAAATTAGCTCTATTGATGAATTTGGATCTTATGGAATTAATGTCAATTTTGTTGATTTAATTAATGGTATATCGATAAGAACGTATGAAAGAGGTGATGAAATGGAATCAAACTCTTGTGGAACTGGAAGTGTTGCTGCTGCTATTACTTTATTTGAATTAGGGAAAATTAAGAATGAAAATGTAGAATTAAATACAAATGGAGGTATTCTAGAAGTTAAATTCAATAAATGTCATGGCCATTATACTAACATATGGTTAACAGGAGACGTGAATTTAGTATACTCAGGAAAAATAGAAATTTGATTAGTAATTCTGTCATACTTAGATGTCTTAAGATTTCAGATTTAGATTTTCTACAAAAAATTGAAAATGATATAGACTTATGGCAATATGGGTCAGAAAATAAAATATACACTACAGAGGAATTAGTATTATATATTAGTAACTCAAATCGACCAATAACTGAATATAGTCAATTTAGATATGTTGTGTCTTTAAATGATCAACCTATAGGTTTTGTAGATCTATTTAATTATTATAAAAATACAGCTTCAATAGGAATTATTATTGACAAAGAATTTCAAAACAAAGGATATGGAAAGGAATCATTAAGATTACTATCCTTAATAGCTCGTGATAAATTATCAATTGATCATTTAAATTGCAAGGTTGAAAAGAATAATTTAGTGAGTAATTACTTATTTGTTTCTAGTGGGTATGAATTAATAAAGCAAGATAAAAAATATAATTTTTATATTTTTACATTGTGAATCATTATATTTTTTTAGCATTTATAGTTGTTTTATTTTCATGTAATAACGGTACATTAAATAGATATGAATCTAATGATACAGTTATTTATCATAATCATTATGACAATATAAAATATGTAGGCAAAGATGTATGTAAGACATGTCATGTTGAAATTTATGATTCATATATGCATACTGGAATGGGTAAATCTTTTTCAATTGCTAATAATATTAAATCTGTAATAGATGAATACAATAATCCATTAATTTATGATACAATTAGTGATTTATATTATCAGCCATTATGGATTAATGATTCTTTACATATATTAGAGTTTAGATTAAATAATGAAGATACTGTTCATAAATATCTACAAAAAATAGATTATATAATAGGATCTGGACATCATACTAATTCTCATTTATATTCTATAAACGGTTATCTACATCAAGTTCCTTATACTTTTTATACACAGTCTGAAATAGCTGACCTTCCTCCAGGATATGAATCAGGTAACAACACTAGGTTTTCAAGGGAGATTGGTATGGAATGTATCAGTTGTCATAATGCATATCCTAGTTATGTCAAAAATTCAACTAATAAATATGTTTCTATGCCGCAAGGTATAGATTGTGAGAGATGTCATGGCCCAGGTGAAGTGCATGTTCAAGAAAAAATGTCTGGAAATATTATAGATACTTCTAAATATATTGATTACTCAATTGTTAATCCAAGTAAGTTATCATCAGAATTACAATTTGAAATATGTAAGAGATGTCATCTCCAAGGTACTACAGTGCTAAAGAATGGAGTTGAATGGGATGACTTTCTTCCTGGAAAAAAACTTTCAGATTACATGGAAACTTTTGTTCCTAGATATCAGAATGATGAGTCATTTATTATGGCCTCTCATGTAGACAGATTACAACAGTCAGATTGTCATAAAATAGGGGGCGTTAACTGCACTAGTTGTCATAATCCTCATAAATCTGTAACTGATTTGGAGGACAATTATTTTAACAAGAAATGTAATTCTTGTCATAATTTATGTGAAGAAAATGAACTTAATATTAATTGTGTTTCGTGTCATATGCCAAAATCCGGATCATCGGATATACCTCATGTGACAATCACTGATCATAATATCTCTGTACATATAGAAGAAAATAATTTAGAAAAAGGTAAATTTTTAGGATTATATTGTGTTAATAATCAAGACCCTACTGATTTAAGTAAGGCAAAAGCATATTTAAAACATTTTGAAGCATTTAATTCTAATTTATTATTTCTAGATTCAGCTATCTTCTTTTTAGAAAGAACTGATATTACAATTAGTTTTCCATATTATATTCAGTACCATTACTTAAAAAAAGATTATAAAGAGATTATTAAACTTCATGAATCATTTAATGTAAATGAATATCTAAATATTTTTACAGATGAAGTTAAATCTTTTGTTTACTTTAGAATTGCTGAGGCATATGATTATTATAATTTTCTTGATAAATCTTATAATAATTATTTATTAGCTTTAAATATTTCCCCAGAAAATTTAGATTTTTTAATTAAAACAGCAGTGATAGAAATCAAAATGTCTAATTTTGAAATTGCAAAGAATAGGTTAGAGTATATAATTGAACTAAATCCTAATTTTGAAAAAGCTTATTATAATTTAGCTATGATATATCTAAATGTTGAAAATAATATTAAAAAATCTAATTTTTATTTAGAAAGATCTATTTATTTAAATCCTGATTATAAGATAGCTAAAGAAATGTTAAATAGTGATATATATTAAATGAATTATAAAAATAGTCATCTAATTCTTTTTAAGAAAACATCTATTATAATATTAATTATTATAATGATTTTATATTTTTTCTGGTCCTTATTTTTTAGAAATAATTTTCATGTGGAATCTTATTCTAATGAGACATCTGTCAAAATAAACATAAAAAATGAAAGTAATTTAAAAGATGTTATCATGATTCTTACAAAGAATGGTGATATTAAAGATTTGTGGTCATTTAAGTTGATTTCATTTTTAAAGAAATACAACAAAAATATTAGATCAGGAGATATTTCATTGAATGGAAAATATACTAATAACAATTTGATAAATATCTTAAGAATGCCTTCAAGAGAAGTTGTTAATTTAAGAATCCCAGAAAATATTAGACTATTAAAGGATATGATTATCTTAATTGAGGATTCGATGGGTTTTGGAAGAGATAAATTAAAACATTTTATTGACACTTCTTCATTTTTAAAAAATAATAATTTAACTTATCAAACCCTTCCATCTTTTTTTATTCCAAATACTTATCAACTTTACTCTAATATTACTGTTGCTGATTTTATGAATAGAATGATTATTGAATACAATAACTTTTGGAATCCTGATAGAGTTGAAAAATGCATAAAAATTGGGATTTCTAAAATTGATATTTCTATTTTGGCATCTATAGTAGAAGAAGAACAAGATAAAAGATTAGATGAGAGGCCAAAGATTGCAGGTTTATATTTAAATAGACTAAATAATCCTACTCAATTTCCATATTTACAAGCTGATCCTACCGTAAAATTTGCATGTAATGATTTTACAATAAAGCAAGTCTTAAATAAACATCTTAGAGTAGATAATCCTTATAACACATATAAATATAAAGGATTACCACCAGGGCCAATTTGTATTCCTTCAATAAACGCTATAGATGCAGTATTAAATGCAGAAAGTCATTCTTTTTATTTTATGTGTGCTGGTAGTAATGGAGATGGATATCATAAATTCACTTCTTCTAATAGAGAACATAATAATAATAAAATACAATACAAAAATTATCAAGGATTAAAATAATATAAATCTTTTTTTAATTTTGTATATAATAAATAATTATAATGAAAGATATAAAATTTGGAACAGATGGATGGAGAGCTATAATAGCTAAAGATTTCACCACAGACAATGTTGCTAGGGTAAGTTATGCTGTGTCAGAATATTTAATTGAGAAATTTGATAAGCCTTCTATAGTAATTGGTTATGATTGTAGATTTGGTGGTTATTTATTTACTGAATCAGCTATCAAAGTTTTTGTGTCTATGGGGATAAAGGTTATAAGGTCTAATGGTTTTGTTTCAACACCAATGGTATCATTAGGAGTAGTAAATCACAATGCAGATTTAGGAATTGTAATTACAGCAAGTCATAATCCTCCATCTTATAATGGATATAAACTTAAAGCTAACTTTGGTGGTCCTTTATTGCCTAATGAAATTCATGATGTAGAATTAAGAATACCACAACATAATACAATAGATCTAGACAAAATAGATTTAGACAACAAGCAATTTGAAAGTTTAATTACGCATGTAGATTTAGAAACAGAATATTGTGAACATGCAAATTGCTCCTTTGATATAGAAACTATTAGAAAATCTGGTTTAAAGATTGCGTATGATTCAATGTTCGGTGCCGGTCGAAATGTTATTAGAAATTTACTTCCAGAAGCGATACAAATACATGACGATAATAATCCATCTTTTAATGGTATTTCACCTGAGCCTATTTATAAAAATCTATTAGAGTTATCAGAATATATAAAATCAAATAATATTGATATAGGATTGGCTACAGATGGAGATGCTGACAGAATAGGATTAATTAATGGAAAAGGAGAGTTTATTGATTCTCATCATATTATATTATTATTGATACATTATTTAGTTAAGTATAGAGGTTGGAAGGGTAAGGTAGTTGTTGCTTTTTCATGTTCTGTTAAAATAAAGAAAATGTGTGATTTTTATAATTTAGATCTTGAGATAGTTAAAATTGGATTTAAGCACATTGCAGGAAAAATGATGTCAGAAGATATATTATTGGGTGGTGAAGAAAGTGGAGGTATTGCTACCAAGGGACATCTGCCAGAAAGAGATGGTATTTGGATGGGTCTAATTTTATTTGAATTCTTAGCTAAATCAGGTAAGTCAATAGATGAATTAATAAATGAAGTGTATAATATTGTTGGTACATTTTCTTTTGAAAGGTTAGATTTGAATATTGATGAAGAATTGAAAAAATTAATTATATTGAATTGTGAAAACAATAAATACAATTCTTTTGGAAATTATAAGGTTCAAAGTAGTGAAGATTTAGATGGATTTAAATATTTTTTTGATGAAGATTCTTGGGTAATGATAAGGCCTAGTGGAACTGAGCCTGTTCTAAGAATTTATGCTGAATCATATAATAAAGATAAGTGTTTAGATATTTTAGAAAGCACTAAAAAAGTTCTAATAAATAATTAGATAATAATCATGTCTAATTTATTCTGTGTCGGAAGTGAAGTTATCTTAAAAAAAAATAGAATTACTGCTGTAATTATTTACAAGTACAATAATAATAGATTTAAGATTAGAGATCAGGACAATTTTGAATATAATGTCTCTTTATCAGAAATTATTTATAATGATCCATTAACTAATTTTGATTCTGCATATGGATTTAAATTTGATGTTAAAAATGTTGATTTACATAAAATTAATCATCCATTAACTTTAAATAAATCTAATTCTAAGAAAAATAAAATAGATTTACATATAGAAAATATTTTAGATAATTTTAATAATTTAAAATCAGAGGATATTATCTATATTCAAATGAATTTTTGTAAGAAAAAATTAGACTTATCAATATCAAGTAAAGAAGAAAAAATTGAGATAATTCATGGCATAGGTCAAGGTTTTTTAAAATCTAAAGTCCATGAATTATTAAAGAATTATAATCTTAACTATTATGAGTCAATTGATGGTGGATCTACAATAGTGATGTTATAATAAATTAACGTATTAATTTGTATTATTATATCTAGAAATAATTTTAGATATTTGACTATGAGAAATTCTTTTGGCTAATATTTTTTTATCTTTATCTAATAGATATATTACAGGTGTTGAATATATATCATACTGATCTCTCCAATTACTAGAAGCGGCTGGGTTTCCATCAGGATCTTCAACAATATCACAAACATTAGTCCAATTAGATATATCCTTTTCAATAATAAATTCAATCCATGCTTCTCTGTCAAATTCTGTCTGAACTGCATATGTTTTTATGTCTATTGGCTTGTGATTGCTAAATAACTGTGGTTTTTTAGTAAGTGAGTCAACTACTATCTTAATTTTAGGAATTGTTTTTTTACAATGACCGCAATCTGGAGAATAAAATACAAGTAAAGTATATTCAGATTTAACATCATAAAGTCTTTGAATAATATTATCTTGATCTCTCATAAATGGATTTCCGAGTTGATCGATAAATGCTGGAGCTTGTCTACCAATTAAATTAGGTGCAATTTTTTCAGCTCTCTCTTCAATTTTCTCTAATTGATCTTCATCTATCCAATCTACCATTTTCGTCATATAATAATTTTCAACCATGTGAACAAAAATTGCATCCATTCCCATAATTTTAGATCTTTCGTATGTAGATGTTATATGATTTACTACATATTTAAATATATCTTTATTTTTTAATGAGTATTTTATTAATATATCAGCTGATTTTTTGATTGAGTCTGGATGTTGAATAGTTAGTTTATTTAGATACATATCCATTTTGTTAAAAAAGATAGGTGTTCTTAGAATTCTTTCATCAGAAAAATCTATATTCTCCCAAAATTGATTCTTGTAATGCTCAAATTGAATAATTTGAATTTCTTGTTCTGAGAGGCTCTTATCCGTAATTTTTATTGGCTCTGGTTCAGTAGTTGCATTAATAATTTTAGTAAAGAATATATTAGGATAAGTGTCAATAAAATTACTTTTATAATTTCTAACATCATTATCTATATTAGTGATTAAATCCTTGATTTTCTCTTTTTCAATATTAGATAGATTTGTATTTTGTTGTTCCTGTTTAAGTGGGTTTACTTCTTTTTGTTTAGAAATTATATAGTTAAGATATTCATAAAAGGGAGTATTTTCCTCGCTTTCAACGAAATACATACTCTCAACTAAACTATTTATTTCAGTAGAAAAATTTATTTTTTGTTCTGATATTATAATATCAAAATATTTTCCATCAGGAAGAACTACTAGATACATTCCTCCACTTAATTTTTTATTACCTTCAAATATAAATTTTCCATTAATTGACTTTGCTGTATCTTGAGCATATTGTTTTCCTCCGTAATAATAAGCTAAAATAACTGTAGTATCTCTCATCCCTTTAACTTCACCTTCGATATAATAAAAATCCAACTTATTATTTGAGATGTTTGTTTCTTTACTTAATTTTATTTGGCTATAGCTAGTATTTCCTAAAAATATAAATACTATAAATAATAATATTTTTTTCATTTATTTTTTTTTGCAAATTTATATAATTAAATTTTATTTAGACAATCTATTTTTAAAATAAGATTCTAGAAATACAACAGATATTATTACTATAGCACCTAAATAAAATGATCCACTCATATATTCCTCTTCTTTAAATATAATTAAAGCAAGAATTATACTATAAATTGGCTCTAAATTTATTGCCATTATTAGTGAGTATGGTGAAACATGTCTCATTATTTCTGTCATCCATACAAAAACCATTGCAGTACATAATACACCTAGAATAATTAATAAAAAACTATCATTAAAACTGGGGAATTCTATTAAATTATTAATTGATATATCTTTGTTTATAATAAATATTAATGGAATAATAATAACTCCTGAAAGCATTTCAATCATTGTTATTTTAGAAGCTTCAACTCTTTGAAGATATTTTGCATTAAATAAAGTAAAAATAGTGCCTAAGAATGCAGATATTATTCCATAAACGTATCCTATTTTACTTCCCTTATCCATTCCTAGTATGTATATAATTGCAAAGATTACTATTATAGACATTATAACTTCGTACTTAATTATTTTTCTTTTAAAAAATATAGGTTCTATAAACGCAGAAAATAGTGATGATGTTGATAGACATACGACAGCAACAGATACTGAAGATTCTTTGATTGATGCAAAGAAAAATATCCAATGAAATGTTACTATACTTCCAATACCTAAAAGGTTAATAAAATCTTTTTTATTTATTGAAAGTAGATTTCCTTTATATAGTAAGAATATAAATAATGCAATGAATGCTATAAGCATCCTGTACCATACTAAGTTTAGGCTATTTAATTCAATTAATTTACCGAAAACTCCAGTTAATCCTAGAATTAGAACCATTATATGTAAAGATGTTATCTTATACCTCTCTAAAAGTCTATACATCAGAATATTTTTTAATTTAGTGCGAAAATATTAATATTATGAAAATTTTACTATCTCCAGCAAAAAAACTTGATTTCTCTGAAGAAATATATTTAACAAATACAACCAATTGCAAGTTTTTAGATTATTCAGAAATTTTAATTAATGAGTTGAAGAAAAAATCTGCATTAGAATTATCAAAGTTAATGAATATCAGTCATAATTTATCTATATTAAATTTTAAAAGAAATCAAGAATGGCAAAGATCTAAAATATTAAAAGAGGGTAAAGCTGCACTTTTGGCATTTAAAGGAGAGGTATATACAAATATGAAAACTGAAAATTTTAATAAAGATGATTTCTCATTTTTAGATAGTAGACTAAGAATATTATCTGGATTGTATGGCATATTATCACCAAGTGATATGATTTTACCTTATCGATTAGAAATGGGAACTAAGTTAAATGTAGGGATAAATAAAAATCTATATGAATTCTGGAGAGATATCTTAACTAAATATATTAACAATGAAAGTAGTGATAATGATATTATATTAAATTTAGCTTCAGATGAATATTCTAAGGTTTTAGATTTTAAAAAAATTAAATCTTCAGTTATTACACCAATATTCAAAGATATTAAAAATGGAAAAGCCAAAGTTGTTTCATTTTTTGCAAAAAGGTCTAGAGGAGAAATGTGTAATTTTATAGTTAAGAATAGAATAAATGATATTAATCAAATAAAAAAATTTAATAGAAATAATTATGTGTTTTCTCAAGAAGAATCTGATGAAAATAATTATATTTTTATTAGGTGATATAATAGATAAATAATAATATATAATTTTGTTTGTTTATTTATTTTAATAAATGTAGTTTTGAAATATCATGAAAAATATTAGATTAATATTTCTAACTATTCACTTACTTTTTGTTGTAAGTATCAAATCTTATTCTCAAGTTCCTTGTAATTTAAATAATGCTTATATAGATATTCCTTTTCCTGCATCTTCAATAACGATGATAGCTAACGTAAATGGTAATTCTCAATATTCTTATCAATGGTCTAATGGTATTAATTCTTCAATTAATCAATTCTATAGTAATTGGTGTGTTAATATTACAGATTTAATTAGTGGATGTGATACCATTATATGCGAAAGTTGTATTCCATCTGGTGGTTTTGGCATTTGTCCTATGATTTATGCTCCTGTATGTGGATGTGATGGAAATATTTATTCAAATGATTGTATAGCTATGTATAACGGAATTTTTTCTTACACTTCTGCTATCGGCCCCAATGGCCAGTTGTTACCATGTAACAATTTAATTTCTAATTGTACAGTTTCTATAACCTCTAATGGATTGACAACTTTCTGTTCTAGTGATTCTGTGCAACTATATCCGAATATTTTCGATTCTAATGGAACTTATATGTGGAATACTGGAATATCTGGTCAGCATCATATTTCTAATAATCATGAAATTTGGGTTGATTCTTCTGGTATTTATTTTATTACATATACTAATGATACTGGATGTGTAGCAATTGATTCAGTTACTGTTAATGTTTTGCCAGAACCTATAATTACAGTTAATACTATACCAAGTCCCCCAGAAATATGTCTTGGAGATTCATTAATTATTGAATTAAACTCTGGAATGATGCATTATTATTGGAATACAGGTAATCCATTTCACCAAGATCAAAATATAATAGAAGTTTATCCAACTAATAATTTTACATATATATGTGAAGCTATTGATAGTAATGGATGTTATAATAAAGCAGAAATATTTGTTTTAGTTGACACATGTATTTCTGAACTTGATCAAATTAATTTATATGATTTAATAATTTATCCTGTTCCCTCAAAGGATTGGTTGTTTATAAGTACAGGTGTAAAAAAAGAATTTGACATTACAATATTTGATTTTTATGGAAGAATAATTCTTAAAAGGGATAATTTATTTAATAATAAAAGTGTAAATATTAAAGATATTAACAAAGGCAATTATATATTAAGAATTGAATTTGAAAACACGATTATAAATAAGTTTTTTAATAAAAATTAAAATGAGGATTATTTTTTGTTTTTTAATTCTTACTGGATGTACTACGCAGGTCGATATTATTCCAGATAATAATGCTCCTTATTATGGAGAGATTCCATCTTTGCTTTTAGAAAATTATGTAAATAGATTGTATATTGATTTACTCGGAAGGGAACCTTTAGATCTTGAGATGTTAAATGATGTAATCTTTTTAAGGTCTATGGATGTTAATGAAAAAAGCAGGGATAGTTTGATATATAAATTACAATATGACACTTCTTATATTGACGGAGATATTTCTTATAATAATGCATATTTTAATAGATTTTATGAGATTTTGAAGGTAAGATTGATTGAGGGAGCTGCTGATTCATATATAATTTTTAGAAGTCAGGTATGGAAAGATTCATATATTAATGACTCAATCGGAGGTGATATGATTAATGCGTATAAAAGATTATTAGAATATGAAAAGTTACAAGCTATAATTAACTCTAAATTAGAGTATAAAAATGGACTAATTAATATTAGGGAATTACATCAAAGATTAATTTATAATTCCATATATGATGATATTAATATGAACACATTCAATTATATAAATGCAGTATTTGACAATTTATTTTTTAGATACCCTACATCTCATGAATTTGATCAATGTAAGTTAATGATTGATGATAATTCTACTCAATTAGTTTTAGGAATGAGTGGTAATTCTAAATTAGATTTTTCTATTATTGCTTGTGAATCTAATGAATTTTATGAAGGTTTGATTAATTGGAGTTACATTACTTTTGTCGGAAGAGAATCTACTGTTCAAGAAAGAGACTATTTAATGAATGAATTAAAAATAGATGGTGATTATCAGAGAGTTCAAAGAATAATTATGTCTTCTGATGAATATGCACATTTTAATTAATTTATAATGATTAAGAACTTAATATATATATAGAAATAATGAAAAAGCATATAATAATATTTTCATTAATAATTTTTTTATTTCCTAATTGTGTGAAAGAAGAAATTTATGAGCTAAATCAAGTTAATTCCTCATCTTTCAATGCAAATAAAAACAAACTTAAAAGTACAAGTCAATATATATCAATTGTTTATGCTAATTTATTTCAAAAAGCACTTTCTGCAAATGAATTAGTTGAAATATCTAGATGTATTGAGTCAATAGGAGACAAGGAAATTGCTCATGAGATTATATTATCAAATTTTATGAATAGAACAGGTGTAATTATTCCTTCTGATTCTATAATGAGATCTGATTTAGAAAATTTTATTACAGAAACTTATAAAAGATTTTACATAAGAAATATAACTGCGGCAGAGAAAGAATTCTTTTTAAATTTTTTTGAAACACATCCGTATGTTTCTGCTGAAATGGTATATATGGCTTTTTCACTATCAAATGAATATCAATACTATTAATTTTAAATGAAGAGAAGATCTTTTATACATAAATCTGCATTATTAGCTTCAACTGCTATATCTGTCCCATATATTTTACCTTCTGGAAGATTATTTGCTAGTACTGGTAATAGATCATCTGATCATGTGGTTTTAGTAGCATTTGCAGGTGGTGTACGTCAGCAAGAATCTGTATTAAAACAGTATCTAGATGGAAGTCAAGAATATCCTTCCTCTGGTAATATTATGTATAATATTTTAGAGGGAGAATCTCCTAACGATAAGATAGTATATGGAGAAAACAATTCAAACAATGAGAACGTTCCAATTCCTAAATTACTCACTGATACTTTGCAAAAACAGGGAACTTTATTTAGTGAAGTAAATGCTTCAGCTGTAGGTCATTATGCTGGTGTTAATACATTACTTACGGGAAATTATATGTATTCCCAAGGATTAAGGTCCAAATCATTAATGCCAACAATATTTGAATATCTTAGAAGACATACTGGAGAAAAAGCATCGAAATGTTGGTTTGTTGGTAATGGTATTGGTAATTCAATTCCTCTTCTAGATTATAGTAATCATAATGATTATGGTTCTTTATATGGAGCAAACTTTCTAGCACCTTCTGTAACATTTGGAAGTGATGGTGATAAGCATTTAAGAAATGCTAAAATTTATCATCCAGAAGACGAGTTAGATCCTATGTATAAGATGAAATATTTTTTAGATAATGTTTGGTATTCTCAAGGAAATTCTTTGCCTAATATTGGAAATACTATTGAGGAAAAAGCAGAAATTAAACAATTTATAAATGATATGTTTATAAAAAAAGATAATGGAACTATTGCTTTTCCTCCTTACCTAAGAGGAAGTGATGGAGAAGCGATTGGATATGCTTGTGAAGTCTTAAATAGATTCAAACCAACTCTTACTGTTGTATATCTGTCAAATGTAGATGGATGTCATGATAATTTTACTAATTATTTAAAATCTTTACATTCCGCTGACCATGCAGTTGGTCATTTATGGAATTATATTCAGAATAATATTCCGCAAATGTCAGGTAATACTTCTATCATAATCTCACCTGAACATGGAAGAAATTTAGACCCTAATAATATTGGTGATGCGAATGGTTTTTTTGGTTATGATCATTCAGATGCAAATGCTAGAAGGATATTTAACTTAGTTGCTGGTCCAGGAATCGACAGTAATAACATTATAGGAAATGAAGATAATGTAGTTGGTGATATTGTTAATATTGCACCTACAGTTGCTCAAATATTAGGATTTAAAGATGATATTGTTAATCAAGGTCTGATATTTGATAATAGATCTTTATTTGACCTAATGTAAGAAGATGAAAAAAAAATTATTATTTATTTTTATAGTTATTTTATATTCATGTAAAAAAGAATCAATAAATCCATATAAAAATCCAGATTTATATCCTCCTTTGGTAGACACATCAATTTATTTTTCTGATTCTAGTAATTTTTCATCATTGTATAATAATATTTTTGCTCCATATTGTGCTAACTCAGGATGTCATGATGGATCTTTTGAACCAGACTTCAGATCTATTAATAGTTCATATAATACATTAGTGTACCATCCAGTAATTAAAAATAATTCTTCAGGTGACTTTACTTATAGAGTGAATCCTGGAAATGCGGATGAATCTGTTCTTTTTGCTAGAATGATTTCAGATTCATATGGAGTTTCATCATTTGATCCAAATTCTCAAGTTATGCCATTGACGGCTGATATAGTATATGATCCAAATCAAACTAATATATGGCATGAAAATAAATTGTCATTTATTTCTAATATTAGAGATTGGATAAATGATGGGGCTAAAGATATTTATGGAAATATTGCTTCTACTCCTAATAATAAGCCTGTAGTAGATGGAGTGGCTATTTATGAATCTGGAACATATAATTTATTGCCAAGAATTGGGAGAGGTACAGTTCAAGTTTCTTCTAATATTCAATCATTAGATATTTGGTTTTCAATTAATGATGATTTTCTACATCCGACTGATTTAAATTTTAATAAAGTTAAGTTTTCTAATAATTTATTAGGATTTGATGAAGTCACATATAGAGATCTTATAATTATTGAACCTCCTATTAACGAAGTTGGTTACTATGCCTCCAATCATATAAATTATTATCATTATGTGTCATATGATATTTCATCATTACAAAGTGGTGATGAGATTTTTATTAAAATTTATATTCAGGATGATACTAATCAAATTACAGAAATACCTACTAATGGAAGTTCCTATCAATATATTAAACATTTTACATTTGAAATTTTATAATAAATATATCTTTTTAATTTTAATGTCACTTAATTTTTTATGTAAAAATTCTGACAATACAGATTTTACAATTTTATTAAAATCTACATCTCCGTTAGAAATTCAAGAATTTCAAGAAAATATTATCATTGAATTAGAATATAATCACGTTTTAGGATTTATGGGTTTTCATGATCCAGATTATTTGTCTTTAGAAATTAAAGATAGTAGACTTTCAGAACCAGACTATTATCATTTAATTCCATTATCACCTCCTGAAAGTACTGTTTCTATAAAAGGAATTATTTCTATTGAAATCGACTCTCCATTTATATTAGGAAATGGTAATATTGAAACATTATCATTTAATATAAGAATACAAGATAGAAATGGTGAGTGGAGTAATACTGTTTCTTCACCATTAATCACTTTAAATAAATGAAATTAAAAATAATCTTATTTTTCTTTTTTATACATTATTTTTCCATTGCTCAATATACTATGCAAGACTTAACTGTTACAGATTGTGAAGGGTCGCTTACTGATAGTGAGTCTAATTCTTTGAACCCTTCATGGTATTCGCATAATGAGAATTTTAATTTTACAATATGTCCTTTAAATGTCTTACAAATACAAATCAATTTCAGTCTATTTTCTACTGAACCATCAAATGATTATATTATAATTTATGATGGTCCTGACAATACTTATCCCATTATTGGAGGCCCTTATTCTGGATCTAATCTACCACCACAGATAACATCTAATGGATGTGTAACGATTGAATTTATTTCTGATCAAAATGTCGCTGATGAAGGATTTCAATTATCTTGGAACTCATTAATAAGTCAACCTCAAGCGCCTTTATTAACTATACCATCCAATATTAACTGTAGTACGAGTGTTGTTACAGTTCAATTAGATAGAAATATTCATTGTGATTCGGTGATTACATCTAACTATAATTTAGGAGGACAATTAAATCAGAATATATTACCCAATGCACTTAATTGTATTAATGACTCTACTAATTTAATTGAATTAAATTTATTACCAGGATTGAATGAAAGTGGTATTTATAATTTATCTATTGAATCTTCTTTTATTGATGATTGTGATAGTATATGGCAGTTAACATCTGATATTCAATTTTCAATAAATGATTGTCCTATTCAAGTTGATATCATTTCAAATGATACTATTATTTGTCTTGGTGATTGTGTTGATCTTTATGCTAGTGTTTCAGGTGGAGATTCGTTAACTTATAATTATAATTGGAATCCACTTTTGCCTAGTACAGCAGGGCCGCATAATGTATGTCCTACTTCTACTACGCAATATATAGTAAATGTAAATGATAATGGTCCTTCTCAAGGTGATTCTGATACAATATTAATTACAGTTGTTTCTCCTCCACAGACACAAAATAATATTACAATTTGTCAAAACTCTAATCCAATAATACTAACAGCCAATCCTCCTGGGGGAAGCTGGTATGGCAATGGAATTATTAATAGTTCTATTGGTCTTTTTAATCCTAATATTTTAAATCCTGGTATTTATAATGTTGACTATAATTTATTTGGATGTAATGATAATTTGCAAATTACATTATTGGAAATCTACGCTGGTGAAGATATTTCTGTTTGCCCTAATGCACCTATATTTAATTTAAATTCTTCAAATATAACTGCTGGTGGTTTTTGGACTGGAATGTATACTCAGTCAAATGGTGATGTTTTAGTAGGATCTAACCCTGTGAATTTCGAAGTAATTTATACTCTACTTAATGGTTGTTCTGATACAATTAATATAGATGTCTCTAATATCAGTATTCAGCCTGATGACACCTTATGTCAAAATCAAGGGGATTATCCTATTAGCTTTTCACCTCAGAATGGAATATGGAATATGCTACCATCTAATCCTTTACAAAACAGTCTATGTCCTAATTCAATAAATGATTTTCCATATATACAAAATTGGGAGGTTGGTTTTTCTAATTGGTTAAATGATCCTAATAATGATTTTGATTGGGTTATAAATAATGGATCAACACCATCTGCTAATACTGGTCCGGATTTTGCATTTGATGGATTAAATTATATATATACTGAAGCATCATCACCTAATTATCCTGAAAAAATATCATCTATTATTAGCCCTTGTATAAATATTTCTGAGTACAGCAATCCTGTATTAAATTTTTGGCATCATAAATATGGAACTGGTCAAGGTGATTTGTCAATAGATATTTCTATTGATAATGGTAATACTTGGCAATGGAATGTTTTTTATATTTCAGGAGATTTGGGTAATCAATGGAATCAAGAATCAATAAATCTTACTAATTTTATTTCTTCTGAATTAAGGATAAGAATAAGAGTTAAAACTGGAAATGATTGGCAATCAGACGTTGCAATTGATCGATTATCTATTTTATCAGGTCCAATAACTCCAAGTGGAATATTTTTATCAGATGTTTCTAATTATGGTATATATAACTTAATATATTCTATTGAAGGATGTGATGAATATTTAAATTTATTTATTAAAGAAATAAACGCTGGTGATGATAGGACTTTATGTCCGTCAGAAAATATTTTTAATATTATCGGTAGTCCTAATGGTGGATTTTGGAGTGGTAATAACATAATAAATAGTAATTCAGGATCTTACGATCCAAGTATGAATCTTGGATATGATGTAATAACATATAGTTATAATTCTTGTATCGATACAGCTATTTATAATGTTTTAGAAACTAATCTTCAAATTGATTCTTTATTTCTGTGTAGCAATATAGGTAACCAAACTTTAGATATGAATTTAGTGCCCAGAGTTCCATGGCATGGTACTTTTTATGGAGCAGGAATAGTAGATACATCGCATCCTGGAACATTTAATCCAGTTGTTTCTGGATCAGGCATCCATACTTTATATTACACCTCTAATACTTGTACTGATAGTTTAATAGTAAATGTTTTTCCTCAATCTGTTCTTTCTGATACATTAATTTGTAATAATTCACCAGATATTATTTTAAATATTAATCCCTCGGGTGGTTTATTTGGAGGTAATGGTATTCTAGATAATAATTTGGGAGTTTTTTCTCCTTCATCTCTTAATATCGGAAATCATATGATAGGATATCAGTCATTGGATGGATGTATAGATACATTTAATATTAATATATATCAAAATCCTATTTTGTCATTTAATGGATTTGAAAATTATTATTGTAATAAAGATACAAATATCCAAATTAATGCTCTTCCTAATGGTGGAGTGTTTTCTGGCAATGGAATTATAAATGATATTTTTAATCCAGCTGTTGCAGGAAGTGGATATCATAATATAAAATATAGTTATGGATTAAATTCATGTGAAATTTCTATAGATACTATAATCTTTGTAGAAAATGAATTAGTAACATCTATATATTCATCTAAAGATACAATATGTGCAGATGATTTAGTTTCTGTAGGGGTAAATATTAGTGGGGGAGTCCCTAATTATTCTTTTTCATGGAATAATATAAACAATACTAGTTTTGAACAGTTAGTTAATCTTGATAGTACATTTAATTTTATTGTAACAAGTTCAGATGGATGTTCTGACAATAATATAGATAGTATCTTAATTGTAGTACATCCAAAATTTTCATTTGATTACACTACTTCTGAAATTAAATGTTTTGGTGAATTAGGTTATGCTAAATTATTAATCTCTGATCAAAATAATTATAGTTATTTATGGAATACTAACCCACCTTCATATTTAGATAGTATATATTCATTTGTGAATAGAAATTATATAGTTTTGGTGACAGATGATAGTACTAATTGTGTAGTGAGTGATACAATTTGGATTCCAGGATATAATGAATTATATGCATCATTTTATAAAAATATATATGACTGTATTTCAGTAATAGATGCAGATATTCAATTCTTAGATGCAAGTATCATAGACAACACACAGATTTCATTAAATTCTTATTGGGATTTTGGAGATGATATAATTATACCTTATAATAACTTAGAAAATCCAATACATACATATTCTGATACAGGAATATATTTTCCTTCTTTATTTTTAGAAAATATTGGTGGATGTAAAGATACTTTTTCATCAACTGTATGTATATATCCGGAAACAAAAATATTTATACCAAATTCTTTTACTCCTAATAATGATTATTGTAATGATAATTTTTATTTAATTGGTAAAGGTGATTTTTCTGAATTTAATATAAAAATATATAGTAGGTGGGGGGGGGATATAATTTTTGAATCGAATGAAGTAATCTTTATTGATAACTATCTAAATGAATCTAATATATGTAATAGTAGTTCTTATAATAAAGAATATTATAAAATGGGCAATTGGAATGGACTAAATACTATTGGAGAGGAGTGTAAACAAGGTGTATATGTTTATATTGTTAAATATAAATCTAAAAATGATAAATCAAGTGTAGAGCATTATGGTGAAATAAATCTTATAAGATAGAGTATCTAATCATAAAAATTTGCTCCTGAAAATTCATATTCAAATTGTAAAATCTTCCAATTTTTTTTATTATCTTGATGTAATAGAATATATTCTGTATGTTCTGAAGTATTTTCATATTTTGATGCAAAAAGAAATTTCGCATAATAACCACTTCCAAATCCTTCCTCGAAACTACTGAATTCTCTAAAAACTTCTTTCCTACCGTTAAATTCACCAAATAAATCCATCTCTTCTGATATTATTTTACTCCACTCATCATAATCAGTCATTATTTGAATCTTTTTTGACAATCCATCCCAACATTTATCGTAATTTTTTGTATTTAAGTTATTTAACCAAATTGCTAATGACTTACTTGATTCAGTTAATTGTTTGTCTTCATCTACCTGAGAATATGACATTAATGAAACAAATATAATTTGAGTAATTAGTAATAATTTTTTCATTTAAAGACATTTTTAATTTATCAAAAATAAAATAAAGTTTTAAGAAATCAATTTTAAATAGATAAAATTGGAAATTTTACTAGTAAAAATATATTAATTAATTAAAATTACTGCTAGTATTTTGAAATATCTAGCAAAATTTAAAGTTATTAACTATTTAATCTAGTGATTTATTTTCTTATATCTAGTTAAATTTTTATTTAATATTATTTTACTATTTAATATTATAAGTATCTAACAATCAAATATTTATATTGTTACAATATTGATAATATATATTTTTATTATTAATTGAATATTTTTTTTACTTTTTATTAATTACAATGTTTTATTAACAAATTAAATATATATTACTAGAGTAAATATAATTTTATTATCTTAGTACCATAAATTAAAAGAAATATTAACTAAAAAATTTAATTATGGCTTACGAGCACAAAAATTCAAAAGGTAACACATATTACTTAAATTCAAAGGATGTTACTTTAAAATCTACAGGTAGAGTACAAACAATTTATTATTTTTCAAAAGATTCTAGATCAACTGGATGTGATTTGCCGTCTGGTAAAAAAGTAGTTGAAAATTCTAAAACTGGATTACCTATGTTAAAGAATGGTTAAACTATTTTTTTAACTTAATTAAAAACCTTGTTAATTATAAAAACAAGGTTTTTTTTATTAGTATTGAGTACTCATAATATATATTATGTTAAATAGATTATTGCAATTTTATTAATTACAATAAGTAGTATATAATTTATTTTTTGGTATAAATATCTGAAATTATGTATTTTAAGTACTCTTTATGTTGCTTTGATGATAAGTTTCCTGATGAAGTATTGATATTATTATATATCCAATTTAAATTGTAATAAACACAACTCTTAGATATTTCATCATAATTTTTATTATTAAGTATTTGTAATAATGATTTTATATAAAGTGTCCTTAAATTTTGTTCAAAAAGTGATACATTTTTATTTAAATCATTTTGTATTATAGAATTCCTAAGATCAATCATGTATTCAGAAATACTATAATTATTACCATATAAAGATGTGTTATTTATTCTTTTTAATACATTACTATTAAGAAGTTGAGATAACAACAATGATTGTCTTCCTAAGATAAATTCTAGAATTTTAGGATCTTCACCATTATAATTTGTATTGAAACCTCTTCTTTGTCTTTTTAGATATGGATATATATTATTATTAATTAAATACTTTTCATTAAATCCATATTTCATAATATATGATAATGCTTCTTTTTGTTTCTCTTCAGATACAGGATTAAAGGGTTTGTTTTCAGAATTTTCAGTGTAAAATGATCTATCTATATTAACCCCACCTATTTGTCTTGTCATAATATTTAGACAAGTAAAGTATGAATATAAAAGTGTTCTATAGGATCTAGTTAATTTTTCATATGATTCATTTTCAATTGTATGATTTACTAAAATTTCATCTATTAAATTATTAATTAATTCAATTCTTTCTTTAGCATATAAAACTGGATTGTCTGACAAATCATAGATCATTATATTTGGATCTATACCTTTACCAGAAGATCTCATGTCGTCAGCATCATTTCCATAGCTATTCTCTTTGTTTTTAGATAAAATTAGAATTTTATCTAATTCTTCTCTTTCATTATTGTTAAAATGTGAATAACCGTATTTAATAGCCCATATATCATATGGCCCTGGTTTTATGTCATAGAATAAACCTTGATTTTCAGGATTATTTGTAATATTGATTGCTGGATATTCCATTACAGATGAACAAATACCTTTACTATTAACAATATCTTTATTTTTTAGTTCTTCTATACTTAAAAATGTACTAGCCTTAAAGTTATGAGTCAATCCTAATGTATGCCCTACTTCATGTAAAACTAATCTAAATAATGATTGTCTCACCATCTCTTTTTTCATATCATTAGATAAATTATTATTTTGTATATATAGATTTCCAATAATATTTTGTATTTGTGACTCATTATGATGATTGCAATATTGATGATCATTATTTTGATTAAAAATAGTATCTATTAATATATTTTCATTATTATTTCTGTTATTAAAAATATTATCAAGATATATTCTATTTGTTATCGATGTCCATTCTAACATAATATCAGCTCCAAGTATTTCACCAGTTAATGGATTAACAAATGAAGGACCGTAACCACCCCACCATGGTCTAGGAGATGATGTCCATCTAATCACATTATATCTAATGTCTCCTGCTTCCCAATCTGCAGAATCAGGTTGGATTTTTACTTGAACAGCATTAATAAATCCAGCTTCTTTAAATGCAATATTCCAAGATTCTGCAGCTTCTTTTATTATGTCACGAAATTCTAGTGGTGTAGTATTTTCAATCCAATAAACTATTGGCTCAATAGGTTCTGAATATTTTTGACTAGAATCTTTTTTAATTAATCTCCATCTGTGTATTACATCTCTGTAGTTAATTCTTTCTACAGTAGTCATATCATTTGATTGAGTGCTAAAATACCCTACTCTTGGATCTTCAAATCTAGGATTAAATCCATCTTCAGGCATTTTTATTAAACTGTGTTGATATTTAATATTTATTGATCTAGAATCAGTAACAGATGCATCTCCATATGATTTAGGGTACTTATTATCATATATATACTCTACTACAATATCTGTATTTTCAACATAATTTCTTATTTTATTATATTTTGTTTTTTTACTTAGACCACCTAATATTTTATTTCTAGATGGATACTTTATCTGATTTAGTGATTCATTAAGAAATATATTGTTAGCATTTATTAAGAATTTATTTCCTTCATTATTAATTGCTAAAATCTCCTCTGAAACAATAATTGGAATATTGATATTAGAATTTTCTGATTTTTTTAATTGTGAAGAGTCATTAAAATAATATTTAGTATTTTTAATAGTAAATTCAATTTTATTATAAAATTTACTTATATTTATTATTTTAGATCCTCTAAATTGTCCTTTCATCATCATCGCTGATGCATTCCCATTTTCGATATAACTAAAATAAATAAAATCATTATTAATATGATTTGAATCTATTTCAATATAACAGTTTCCATTATCTTTATCTTGATAGATATTAAATAGTCCTTCATAAAGTATACAATTCTTTGTTTTTTTAGATATTTCACACTCTTTAATTTCAACATTATTAACTGTATTTTTATTTTTGGGAATAAAAAATTTTATATCCTGTGATAATAAGTTGTTTGGAAATAAGTTTATTGAAATCAATAAAATTATTAGAATATTTTTTTTCATAACTGTACTATTATTTAATTTTATTTCTTATTTCTTCTGATTTATCAACCATGTCTAATTGATAATATAAAGAAGCTAATGTATTTAAAGCTGAATTATCTTTTTCACCATTACTTTCGATTATCTCGATATATCTAGATAAATAAGGGATAGCATTTTGATATAATTCTTTAATTTTCTTATCTAAATTTTCAATTTCTTTTTCTTTCCTGTAACTAAGTTCATTTCTTTCTTCAATTAATGGTTCAGTCTTAGTCAAATAGATCGAAGCTAGATTGTTATTAGCAGAGGCAGAGTTAGGATTGATTTCAATTGCTTCATTTAGATCTGAAATTGCATTATCAAATTCATCAATCTTTAAATACATTTGACTTCTAATAATATAAATTACTTCATTAGTATTGTCTAATTCAATTGCATTAGAAAGTTTAATTATTATATCTTCTGCAGAATCACCTCTTTTTAATGATAAATCAATTTCTGCATTAATTAAAATAATTTCATATGGAAATTTTTCTATTCCTAATTCTATAATTTCTCTAGCTTTTTCATATTCTTCAATTGAAGTATATGTATTACTCAAATAATAATATATTTCATGATCTTCAGTTCCATTATCTATTGATTTATTTAAATATTCAATTTGCAAATCAATATCATTCATTTGATTAGCTGCTAAATACATATTTTTATAAATTACATCAGGAACTATATTATTTCTTGTTAATAGATTGTTTTTATCTAGAGGAATAATTCTAAATATTTCTTGATATTTTCTAATGGCTGTTTCATATTCTTTATTATTGTAATCTTCAACTGCAGAATTAAATAGCGTATAACCACATTTATAAAGACCATCTAAAACTTCTTCTTCCCTAGTCCATTTTCTAACAGCAATTCTTCCTTTTTTGTCTCTATCTAAACATCTTATATATGATTCAGTAGCTTTAAAAGGAGCTTCAGAATCTAATTCAATATGATTTAACATTATTTCTAAATAAATTTTTGCCCTATAATTCCACATTTTAGGATCGTTAGATGTGGATTCATTACCATAAGCTAAGTCAATAAAATATTTAGCCTCAGCCATTTTATGCTTATTTCCATCCTTCTCTTGCCTAAAAGAATTATATGCGTTTTGAACATTTTTATTTTGTGAATTTCCAGATACTTGAATAAATACTGATAATGATATAATTAATATTTTTTTAATCATTTTATTTCTTTAATATTATAGTTATACTTATTTCCGTTTTTTGATGTTAGGTTTTCTAGTTTCTTTTTTATTAAATATGAATTTCCAACAATTACAATTTGTAAATTATTGAAGTTAATATATTTGTTGGAGATCTTATCTATTTCTTCTTTTGTTATTGAATTCAATATATTAGATTGACTTTTAATATAGGTTTTATCTAGATTATATTCTAATATTCGATTCAAAAATCTTATTTTCTGAATAGGTGATTCATATTTTAATGCATCTGCATTTAACATAGAGTTTTTTGTAGAGATAAGTTCATCATTAGAAATTCCATTATTTCTATAATTCTCTAATTCATATAATATTTCTACTAGAGCACTATCAGTTGCGTCAGTTCTTACAGAAGAATAAACTCCAAAATAGCCGCTCTCTTTACTTCCTGAAAAAAATGAATAAACCCCATATGTATATCCCTTATCTTCTCTTAAGTTCAGAAATAACCTGGCTGATGCTCCGCTCCCTAAAGGATAATTCATGACCCTAGACTTAAAATATTCACCATCAACATCATATTTATGTGACTTATGACCCATAAATATTACTGATTGTGCTGCACCAGGTTTATCAATTAAATAAATTTCAGTTTTTTTATCTTCAGGGAATGTAAAATCATTTTGTATAGAGAAATCATTAGATTTCCAATTATTTAAAAAAGATAATTCGGAAATGATTTCTTTTTCTAAAATATCACCAACTATTGTAATATTACATTTGTCAGGAGAATAAAAGTTATTATAAAATGATTTAACATCTTTTAGTTTAATTTTTTTAATTGTTTTTTCAGAGGGACTAGATCCTAAAGGAGTATTTCCAAAAAGAATATTTTTAAATCTGTTTTGTGCTATATAATCAGCTGATTTTTCTTGAGAATTTAATCCTTCTATAAATTGTTTCTTCACTCTTTTCAATTCATTCTCATTAAATCCGGGATGAAATAATTTTTCTTCTAACAATTCTATTGTTTCATTAATATTTTTTGTTAAGCATGAAATATTTATAATAGTAGAACTACCCTCTGATACAAAACTAATTTCAGATCCTAATTGTGATAATAAATCTTGCATTTCTTCAGCACTAAAATTTTCAGTACTTTCATTCATTAACTCAGCAGTAATAGCTGACAATCCTAGTTTTTTACTGTTTTCTAACAAATTACCTCCATTAATCTTTATTTGCATGAAAACTTTAGGCATTTCAGAGTATTCAGTTCCAATTAATTTAATTCCATTGTTAAAATTATAAGTATAATATTCTGGAATTTTTGGAGCTTTTGGACTCTTTACAATTGGCTGATCAGATCTACAACAAATATCATATTCATTTGAAGATTTATTGTATTCAAGGTTCATGTATTGAGGATCATCAGAGGTTATCATATCTGAATTTGGATTAAAACTTTCTAGCACAAGTTCTTCTGATGAAAATGGACTTTTCGGCTTTACATTCATTATTACAGATTTTCTATTTTTGATATATTTATTATATACTCTCAAAACATCTTCTCTAGTAACATCATTATATCTTTTAATTTCTGAAGAAATATTATAATTACCATCTCCAAGCCATTCCCAAGAGGACATTGAATTAACTTTTGATGATAAAGAAATTTTTCTATTAATTATATCAGACTCCATACTCATTTTTACCTTTTTTAGCTCATCATCTGTAAAACCTTTGTTTTCCCAATCATTTATTGTATTTCTAATTTCTTGCTCAATATTATTAAAGTAAATATCTTGATCTTCTTGCCAATCTGGATATGATAATACAATAAATTGAAATTCTCCTGATAATTCTCTACACGGATGTTGTACTGCTATTTGTATAGCTTTTTCATTTTCAACAAAATTCTTATAAAATATAGAACTTTTTCCTTCTCCCATTAAAGATGAAAGAATATCTAGTGGAGCTTCATCTTTATGGTAATTTGGGACTGTTGGAAAAACAATTTGCGTCATAGGGAGATAAATATTATCAGTATATCCACAATATATATTTTGTTTTAATCTAGGAATATTAGGTCTTAATTCTCTAACTACTGGACCAGTTTTAATTCCTCCAAAGTACTTGTTAACTAATTTAATTACTTCAGGGGTATTTACATCTCCAGCAATTGTTAGTATTGCATTATTTGGTCCATACCATCTTAAGAAAAAATTTCTTAAATCATTTAATTCAGCTCTATCTAAATCATCTACATAACCTATTACAGGCCAATTATATGGATGATCAGCTGGATATAAATTTTGCCCTAATATTTCATAACTTAATCCATATGGTTGACTTATTTGATTTTGATATTTTTCATTTTTAACAGCGTCTCTTTGATTTTCAAATTTTTCATTAGAAACAGCATCGAGTAAGAATCCCATTCTGTCAGATTCTAGCCATAATGCAGTTTCTAAATAATTAGAAGGGATAGTTTGGTAATATACAGTTCTATCATATGTGGTGTTACCATTCATATCTCCACCTGCATCATTTATTATTTTAAAATGCTTCTCATCTTCGACATTTTCACTACCTTGGAACATCATGTGTTCGAAAAAATGTGCGAAACCAGATTTTCCAGCACTTTCTCTGTTTGATCCCACGTGATAAGTTACATGTACTTGAACAATTGGATCAGAATTGTCTTCATGGATTAGTACAGTTAATCCATTGGGTAATACCCATTTTTGATACTTTATATCAATATCATTTGTACCACATTTTTCTATTAATGTTGGTGTTAATATATTATCATTATCTTGTGAAAATAGTATTGTACTAAATAATAATAAAAAGCTTAAAGTCTTTAATTTCATTTGATTTTTTTTATTCATTTATATTTAAATCATTGTTGTTGTTTTCATCATCTATGTTTTTTTCTTCTTCATCTTTAAATCTTGAAACTTTTGCAACAGATGCTATAGAATCATCATCTTTTAACTTGATAATTTTAACTCCCTGTGTAGCTCTTCCCATTTCTCTTAAACTATCTACACCTATCCTTATAGTAATTCCAGATTTATTTATTACCATTAAGTCATCTTCATCAGTAACATTCTTTAGAGATATCAATTTACCTGTTTTTTCAGTAATATTTATTGTTTTAACACCTTTTCCTCCTCTATTTGTAATTCTATATTGTTCAATAGATGATCTTTTTCCATACCCATTTTCAGCAACAACTAAAATACTTGATTCTAAATCATTTACACAAACCATTCCGACAACTTCATCATCTTTGTCTCTAAGACTAATTCCTCTTACTCCAGAAGCAGTTCTTCCCATAGATCTTACTTTTTCTTCTTCAAACCTTATACATTTTCCAGAATGAACTGCCATCATTATTTGAGAGGATCCGTTAGTCATTTTAGCTTCTAATAATTGATCTCCTTCTTTAATTGTAATAGCATTAATTCCATTAGTTCTTGGTCTTGAATATTTCTCCAAAGATGTCTTTTTAACTTGACCCTTTTTAGTACACATTAAAATATAATTAGAATTTATATAACTATCATCCTTTAAATCTTTAGTATTAATATATGCCATAACCTTATCATCAGAAGGAATATTTATCAGATTTTGTATCGCTCTACCCTTAGAAGTTTTACTGCCTTCAGGAATTTCATAAACTTTTAACCAGAAACATTTGCCTTTTTCTGTAAAAAATAACATATAATCATGATTATTTGCCATAACCATTTCTTCAACAAAATCTTCATCTCTTGTTGTAGCTCCCCTACTACCAACACCTCCTCTTCCTTGAGATCTGTATTCACTTAATGATGTTCTTTTAATATAACCTAAGTGAGATATTGTAATTAATACTTCATCATTAGGAATCATATCTTCAATACTTAATTCTGAAGAAGAAAATTCAATATTAGACCTTCTTTCATCTCCATATTTTTCTTTTACTTCTTTAAGATCATCAGACAATATTGAAAATCTTAAATCTTCATTATTTAAAATTTCATTTAAACCTAAGATTTTTTTCATAATTTCTTCATGTTCATCTTTAATTTTATCTCTTTCTAAACCTGTAAGCTTTTGAAGTCTTAAATCAAGTATTGCTTTTGCTTGAATTTCACTTAGTGAAAAATTATTAATCAATCCTTTTTTAGCTAATTCTGGTGTTTGTGAATTTCTAATTAATGAAATTATTTCATCTAAATTATCTAAAGCAATAAGAAGACCTTCTAAAATATGAGCCCTCTTTTCAGCTTGATTTAATTCAAATTTAGTTTTTCTTATAAGAACTTCATGTCTATGATCTACAAAGTGACCAATAATTTGCTTTAAGTTTAATAATTCTGGTTTACCTTTAACTAAAGCTATATTATTCACACTAAATGATGATTGTAGTTGAGTATATTTATATAGTTTATTAAGAACAATATTTGGAATAGCGTCTCTTTTTAACTCATATACAATTCTCATCCCAGTTCTATCTGATTCATCTCTAATATCAGAAATGCCATCTATTTTTTTGCTATTTACTAAATCTGCTGTCTTTTTTATCATGTCAGATTTATTAACCATATAAGGTATTTCTTCAACTATAATTATATCTTTTTGACCTTTCTCTTCAAATCTAACTTTACCTCTAATAACTATTCTCCCTCTTCCTGTTTCAAAAGCGTTCCTGACACCATCATATCCATAAATTGTTCCGCCAGTAGGAAAATCTGGAGCTTTAATATGTTCCATTAAATCTGAAATCTCAATTTGTCCTCTTTTTTCAATATATTTAATAGTTCCATCAATTACTTCTGAGAGATTATGTGGAGGCATGTTTGTAGCCATTCCTACTGCAATTCCAGTACCACCATTTAATAGCAGATTAGGAAGTCTAGATGGTAATACAGTAGGTTCTCTAAGAGAATCATCAAAATTGTTTTGCCAATCAATTGTATCTTTATCAATATCAGCTAGTAAATCTTCAGAAGTTTTTTTCATTCTAGCCTCAGTATATCTCATAGCTGCTGGATTGTCACCGTCAATTGACCCAAAATTTCCTTGCCCATCAACTAATTGATATCTCATTGACCATTCTTGAGCCATACGAACCATAGCATCATAAACGGCAGTATCACCATGTGGGTGAAATTTACCTAATACCTCTCCTACTATTCTTGCAGATTTTTTATATGAAGATGATGATTTAACACCTAATTCGTGCATTCCATATAAAATCCTTCTGTGTACTGGTTTCAATCCATCTCTTACATCTGGCAAGGCTCTAGAAACAATTACTGACATTGAATAGTCAATATATTTTGATTTCATTTCCTCTTCAATATTGATAGGTATAATTTTCTCTCCTTCTGACATTTTTATATTTTTTTATTAAAGAAACAAATTAACAAAAAATACGTATTTAATCATAAATTTATTATTAAAATAATAAGATATAGTTATGAACAAAATTTGTTAAAAAAACAAGTTTTTATATTTAATTATATTAGTAAAAAATAAGTAATTATTGCAAAGTAATTTTATTGTAAAAAAAAA